>Ga0181349_1000763_pt1 | contig 13664 bp, 16 predicted proteins | sample Su13VDMM110SD_FD_130106 | JGI IMG/M metagenome (GOLD analysis project Ga0181349, IMG submission 130106) | Freshwater viral communities from Lake Michigan, USA - Su13.VD.MM110.S.D | ecosystem: Environmental > Aquatic > Freshwater > Lake | place: USA: Michigan | collected 2013-07-16 | reverse complement strand
GAACAGAATATAATTCTGACTTTTCATACTCACTAATACATTCTTTATGAACTTGTTCTTGTATTTCATCAGAACACAAATTTTTATTTGTGTCTTTAGATTTGAAAATTTTTCTAACAATAGAAAATAAATAATCGTCAGCATCAACATCCAAATAATCAACTCTTGAATCTTCGGCATTCCAAAAACTAAATTCAGAATCTCCTTCATGAATTGATTTATATCCTGCAAACTTATAACCCGTTAATTTATTAATAAAATAAACTAAAATACCTTTTCTCCAATATTTCTCAAAATAGTTTTTTTCTTTTTTGTAAGTTGTACACCATCTTGTAGACGAACCATATTTTGCAGATGCTGAAAAAGTTAATGGTCTAACGGCAACCCATTTTTCATCTTCATATTCTTTAATAACCTGACCCTCAAGGTCTTTAGTGAATTCTTTCATTGATGCTAAGGTTATTGCACCTCTAATATCTTCAAGGTCTTTATAAGTTGATACGTCTTTATTTTCAATTTGACCTTTATCCATATATTCCATAAATTCATTTAGAGTTTGGTAGGTGTCCATACTGAAATGTTCTGCAATGTAATGTGCAATATAAAGCATTTGACCATCATTAAGGCCATTAGTTGAAATTCCCTTATTAATTAAATTAGATTGAACATCTGACATACCATTTAGATAGTCATCCGCCCAATATTTTTTTGGATTAAATTTTTGACCAAATATTTTACACATTAACGCAAGATACTTGTAAGATTTGGAAGTATCTATTCTTGTCATCATATCAAACAGTGTAACATTTAATTCAGGATATTGTTTTTTTAATTCATCTAAACGAGACATACTTTTACTTTTTATAAAACATAGATGAAATAAAAATATAAGTCAAAAAAAACATTCAGTACTTCTACTGAATGTTAATAACTTTTATTTTTCTACCATATTGACCAGCTGTTAGAGTAGGAGTCGAACCTACAAACGGAGATTCAATAAGTAACATAAGTGCTTGCAAGCAGGTGGTCTACCCCATTATCACTTATCTATTTCTTTATCCGTGCCCTCGGGACTGGAGGGTGTGTTTGCCAAGGTCATAACTGAGACAACCTAATTTCACCATCTAACAATTTTTGGCGGAGAGGAAGGGAATCGAACCCCCAAAGCCTTTCAGCCCAGCTGATTTCAAGTCAGTGTCCTCGTCCATTCGGACCCTCTCCTTGTTCATACAACCTGATATAATCTTTTCCGTATTTATTTATAACATAGGTAAGATATTGTTTCATATCTTTCTCGTATAATACATTCAGATTAAACTTGAACTGTTTAATTTTTTCTTTATTCTCATCATCCATTTTTTCAAAACTTCTTCTACCTTTTATTTCATAATAGGTTTCCGATATTAAAAAATCAGGATGATATTTTCTTTTTTTACCCTTATATTCATATTCGAACCCAACATTATTCCTCTCAAATTTTATGTTGTGTTCAATATTATAAATCACCCACGCTAATTCCCAACTACTATCACACCAATATCCTTTATATTTACCCTTTTTACCTTTACCACTACCTTTTCTTAATCCACCAGACAATGGATTTTTTTTCATTGTCTCCGATATTTTTTCTTTCCTTTCAGCTTCTTTAATAGGGGTTGAAGCTTTTCCTGTTGCTATACCTTTTAAAGAATCACTAATTTTTTTTCTATGTTCTTCTGTATAAACACCTATTTTACCTTTATTCCACGGTATAATAGGTAATGTTCTTTGATTTTCAGGAAGTGACCAATATGGGGTTCCTTTAAATTTTCCTTTCTTTTTTTCAGAGTCTTTATTTTTTTTTCCTTCACAAGAATTAGGTGATTTTTCACAACAACCATTTCCTGTTTTAAAAAAATATTTTGCCTCTTTTCCACAACCATATGAACAAATTATCATCTTTTCTGTTTATAATAAATATCACAAAAAATGTGAAAATCAAGACAAACTCAATAAACCAATTAGATTTTGTAATCTGTTACAAAAGTAGTATATTTGTCTTATGAAAACAACTATAACCACAATATTATTATTTATCTGTCTTATTGGAAAAACTCAGACTTCAGACATTATGTATGTTCCAGATCAGAAAACTTTGGTCGTAACATATAACAGTAATTACTCTCCAATAGGATTTTATCTTGGAGGATATTATATGACAACCTTTCCACAACCATTTATTTATACGACACCAATATCAATAATTAACCGGGTTGGGATAAGTTTTTCTAACGGACAAGTTGGTGTGATGGTTGGTGTGCAAGTAAAATCATATGTTGATAGTTTAGATTTGGGACCAGATATTTGGTTTAAAGTTTATCCAATAAGATTATTAACAAAAACAAAAAGAGGTCCTGATATTACCATCGGTATTAATTGTGGAAATAAAATTAGTTATGGTGTTGGATTATCTATACCGTTAGGTATTTATAGGTAATGTATGACGATGTTTTAGATAGGGTAAATAAATTTTTTAAAAATTATACTTTTGAGGTGTATTACCTCTTTGATTCAGAAGGTGAACCTGTTGCGCCAACAAATGTTAAGATTAAACTTACAGGAGTAAAAGATTTTGTTTTAATGGGGGATTTAAAACCTTTTATAACGTATACTGCTTACATCTTACCATCAAACGAAAATTCTGATAAATTTAATTCAATATTGAGTGCACACTTTGGTCGTGAAACAACAATTAAAACATTTGACCATGGCGCTTATGGGAATTTTGCGTGGGTTATGACAAAAAAATTATCTGAACTTTTAAAGTATTTTTCATTACCAGGAGCAATTCTCACTGAAGTTGTTAATGAGGTGGATCCTATGAAAATGAACGAATCGTTAATAACAGAAGCCCGTTACGATAATGTTATTAGAACATTAGTAAAAGATATAATATCTCTTTATAAATTTCAAAGAGAAGGAGAATTTTCATTACCTGAAGATATCAGAGGCGAAGAAAATATGACTTATAGTTTTCCTGAATTTAAAAATCAGTTTTCAATAGATTTGAATCTTGCAAAAGATGATGATGTTGATACTGTTGAAGTTGACGCAGCATATTACAGAGATGAAGACATTATTGAAGTTACCATTGTTTCAAATCCTGAGATTGGTCTCCATAATATTCAAGAATTAATTGGAGAACTTAATGAAACAATAAGGCATGAATTAGAACATGTTTCACAATATCAAAAAGGATATGATTTCCCCATTAAAGAACCAAAAAATCCATTAAAATATTATACTCAACCTCATGAACTTGAAGCTCAATTGGCTGGTTTTAAAAGAAGGTCAAGAAAAGAAAATAGAGATTTGGAAGAAGTGATTAGAGGTTGGTTTCGTAGAAATGAAAAAAATCATAGACTAAAACCAAAACAAGTTGAGATTCTTATAAACAAATTACTTGAAATGTCGTAATGTCAAATATAAGAAAGATTATTCAAAAAATGTTATTGAAAGAACCATTCTATGAAGGTGTTTTTGAATATCAATTTATTAAAGTTACCCCTGACAGTAAGAATTTAGGGTATGATATTCTTGTAAATGTTGTTTTACCTGAAAAAGGTCAATCATATGCTACCCCTGTGTTTAGTGGACATATTCACGACATCCTTAGTAATATGTGGAAATACATTGGTAGTTCTTTCTCATATTCAGAAAAATTATTAGTAGATGGTGAAGAACCTGTAAATAAAGGTGTTTTTATTTCCTCTGAGAAACAAAGAGAGGTTTTATTTACAATGAGAAAGGAAATTAAAGAAGTAACTTTAAAGACAGCAATAGGTCCATTGACTTTTGATGTATATTGGAGACCTATGGAAGAATTCTACCACTTAGATGACGTATATATTGATTTTAATTTTAACATTGAAATATCTCACTTCATGTTAGATAGTCATTATGCAGTACCTAATTTGAAAGTTGCGGATGATGTTGCTGGTGCTATTTTGAATGTCATGTATGATTCTGATTTACTTAGAGATAAAATCAATAACGTAATCTATGACGTAATGGGCGATGAAATTGATATTATAAGTATTGATGATTTATATTATCAAGCACGATTCTTTATTATTAAAATGGATGGGTTTGAGATTACTCAAAAGTGGGGTAATCATTACGATTTAGAACCCGAAATGTTTACTTAAATTTAACCATAATCTTTTTGATAATTTTAGACAACATTTCTGCGCTTAATAGAACAACACCAGATGCAACCAATCTTTCAGCAATAATCATTGAGGCTTCTTTCAAATTTGAAGTTCTTGTTACAACTGAATGAATGTCTGTGATAATTGGAAGTAAAAAACTATATGAAATAATATCCATCAAAGTACCTACTTTTATATTTGCTGAAGATAAAAAATTAACAAATGCACTTTTTAAGTCTAATGCCTTTTTAAAGATACTTTTAAAAGTATCTTCAAGTCCTTCTTCTTTAATTTTCTTCAAAATTGTACCAACACCTCTTTTATTTTCAAAAAATATTATAAATGCGATTCCAGTTAATATTAAAATTCTTTGATTATCGTCAAGATTAAAGTCTCCTGATTTAATAAAATGGTCTAACGGTAATAAGAATCCACCAACAGAAGTTCCCCAAGTTAAAAGCATTTTTGCATTAATACTATATTTCTTGAATACTCTACCAACTATATTATTGGTAAAAGAGTATAGATGTTTCATATGATTAGTCATTCTTGATTCATCTTGTTCCATTAAAATTGTTCTCAGTTGAGATTCGCTAATTAAAAACTCCATATAAATTATAAATATATGCGATATATTTATTATTATGAAAGGTGTATTAAATCCCGAATTGAAAAGTGGTGATAAGATAGTTTGTTATCATATGGAAGGTGAAACAGGAGTTCCTCCTGGAACCACTGGGGTTGTTAGTAATGTTGGTAGAGATCCATTTGAAAAAGATGGAAATATAATTTATGTCTCTTGGGAAAACGGTAGTAGGTTATCATTAATATCTGCAACTGATGCTTGGAAAAAAATTGGAGAAAAAATTCAAGAACAAACATTATCTCCTCAATATGATTTCTTTAATGCAAATCCTGAACTATTTGAACATTTTGATTGGAAATTTTTAAGAAAATATTTATATAAACTTAGAGAATCTGGCGTTATTAATATGCTTCAAGCGGCTCCTTTTTTATATTCGGGTAAAGAATGGATAGATAGGTATCACGGAGAAAATCAAGAAGATAATGAGGCGTTTCAAGACCTTTTGGAAATGGCTGATGAAGCTAAAGACAAAATGGTTCAAGGTCTCATAAAATTTATGTCAGCAAAAGATATCGAAATGGATGACCTAGATAGAGTTAATCATTTATTAAGTAAACTTGCCCTTAAGATTAATCAATTGTATATTACTTTTGCATAATCAAACTACTAATTTAAGTATAGTTTTGGTTTCTGCTTTTATTATTTTATAATCTTTTAAGTAACGATTATCTAAAGATATTGCATACTTTTTTAAATTGATAATTGGCTTATCAATATTTTCTCCTTTAATGTTCCCTGTTATTGATTGATGCTCAAAATCAATTCCAACATTTTGCCATTCATCATCAATAATTTCTGGTAAAATTATTTGATATTCCATTAGTTTGATAAGGGTGCTTTAATTTTTGGATGTGATTCATATCCTATTAATTCAAAACAATCTGGTCTATAACTTTTAAGTTTTTCATCCAAAGTCTTTTCACCTAAATGTTCTTTTACTTTTTCGTGCATGTACCAATTACGTTCAGTTATCTTAACTGTTGGTAATTCAAAACCTTCTCTACCAATTTGTTCTTTTGCTTGTTCTACGTGATTTGAATATAAATGAACGTCGCCTAAATTACCAATCAATTCGTCAGGTACCATGTTAACTTCTTTTGCAATTATTTCTAATAGCAATCCATAAGATGCAATATTAAAAGGTAATCCTAAAAACGTATCTACACTTCTTTGATTCCACATTAGTGATATTGCTCTTTTTGGTATCCCTCTGTCATCTAAAACTTTCATCCACCAATCAATTTCATTCATCGCACATAATCCATCTCCAGCAATTTCACATCTCTCAAATATATCTAACTCTCTTGTATAAACTTGAAATCCATAATGACATGGTGGAAGAACCATTTGGTCTAATTCACCTACATTCCAAGCACTAACCATTAAACGTCTGCTATCTGGGTTTGTTTTTAATTGTTGTACTAGATTTGAAATTTGGTCAATTGATGTGGATATTTCCGGATAATGTGTGTGACCATCATACCATTCATTCTCTTGATATTTCCAATTTCTCCATTGCTTACCATAGATTGGTCCTAATTCACCCCACACTTTAGCAAATTCATCATTTGTTTTTATGAGTTTAATAAATTCTTCTTTTGTGTACAATCTTTTATCTTCATGAAAACAACTCATTGTGGTATTGGGACCATATAATTCATAGTTAATTGGGTCAATTGGATTTTCCCAATGAGTAACATATTTTTTATACACGTCACCATCCCAAATATGACAATCATAATCCAGTAAGAATTTGATATTGGTTTCACCTCTTAAGAACCATAATAGTTCTGTTATTACTGAATTCCAGTGCATTTTTTTAGTGGTTAGTAATGGAAATCCTTCACTCATTTTATGCCGTATTTGTACACCGAATACTGAAATGGTTCCACCATTTCTTGTTTCTTTTTTTGTTCCGTTTTCCAAAATATCGTTTAGAAGATTTTGATAACTTGAATCTAAATTATTCATATTTTGCTTAGTGTTTTTAATGTTTTTAACAAAGAATCTGGTGTAACAGAAATACTATCAATCCCTTCGTTAACTAAAAATTCTGCAAAATCAGGAAAATCAGATGGACCTTGACCACAAATGCCTACTTTAGTATTTGTTTTCTTTCCAACCTTTATAAGATGCGATATGGCTCTTTTAACCGCAAGATTTCTTTCATCATATATCGGAGCAACGAGGGCAGAATCCCTGTCCAACCCTAAAATTAATTGTGTTAGGTCATTTGAACCTATTGAAAATCCGTCTATGTGTTCAGAGAATTCTTCCGCCATAAATATATTTGATGGTAGTTCTGCCATTAAATAAATTTCCAATCCTTTTTCTCCTCTTTTAAGGCCATATGACTCCATAACTTTATAAACCTTTAATAATTCATCTATTGTTCTACAGAAAGGTATCATAACAACGACATTATCAAATCCCATTTTCTCTCTAACCCTTTTTATTGCTTTAATCTCCATACCAAAAGCATCTTTGTATTTTTCTGAATAGTATCTTGACGCCCCTCTCCATCCAATCATTGGATTTTCTTCCTGAGGTTCAAAATAAGTTCCGCCTAAAAGATTTCTATATTCATTAGATTTGAAATCGGAAAGTCTAACAATAACTTTATTTGGGTAGAAAGCTGCTGCAATTCTAGCAATACCATAACTTAATTTTTTTATAAAGAATGTTTCTTCATCTTCATAACCCTTGGTAATTGTATTTATTTGTTCACTTAACTTTTTATCACCAATCTGTTTATGTTGTAATAAAGCCATCGGATGAACTTTGATGTAATTATTTATTATAAATTCTTCGCGAGCTAAACCAACGCCAGCATTTGGTAAATTTGAAAATTTAAATGCTATTTCAGGAGATGCAACATTTAACATTATGGGTGTTGATATTTTTGGTAACTTATCCAAATTTGTTTCAATTTTTTCATAATCTATAAAACCATCATAAACAAATCCAACATCACCTTCTCCACAAGAAACTGTAACTTTTTGATTATTTTTTAATATCTCGGTTGCGTTCATTGTCCCAACAATTGCTGGTAATCCCATTTCTCTGGCCACAATTGCAGCATGACAAGTTCTACCACCTTTATTTGTAATAATTGCGGATGCTTTTTTCATTATTGGTTCCCAATCAGGATCAGTCATTTCGGTAACCAAAACACTTCCTTCAACAAATTCAGAGACATCAGTCGTGCCATCACGACCATCTAACGAATACATAATTGTAACTTCTCCACTCGCAATTTTATCTCCGATAGCTCCACCCTTAACAATTGGTTTTAAATTTTCGGTATTGATTTTATATTCAACAAGGGTATCTGTTTTTTTTCTTGAATGTATTGTTTCTGGTCTGGCTTGGACAATGTATAATTCATTACTTAAACCATCAATTGCCCATTCTACATCCATAGGACACCAATATCCTTTTAAAGTTGAATAATATTCCTCAATTGAGGTAGTCCATCTTGCGATTTCTAATACTTGATTATCATTGATACAAAAATTGTTTTTATGTTCCTCGTCAATGTTAATAATTTTGGTTAATTTACCTTGACCCTCACCGTAAATCATTTTTTTATCTTTGTTACCCAATTTTTTTTCAATAATACAGGAAAATCCTTGTTTTAATAATGGCTTAAATACTATAAATTCATCTGGAGATATTAATCCTTGAACAACCATTTCACCCAACCCGTAACTTCCATTTATCATTACAACATCTTTGAATCCACTTTCTGTATCTAATGAAAATGCGACACCAGAAGATGATAAATCAGAACGAACCATTTTTTGAACACAAACAGACAATCCAACATCAAAATGATCATATCCAAAAGATGTTCTATAAGATATTGCCCTATCAGTAAACAAGGAAGAAAAACAATTTCTTACAGATTCTAAAATGGATTCTGTGCCTCTAACGTTTAAAAAAGTTTCTTGTTGACCCGCAAAACTGGCGTCAGGTAAATCTTCGGCGGTTGCAGATGACCTTACTGCAACGTCAGTCATAGTTTGACCATATGTTTCTGATAACTCAAGATACTTTAATTGTATTTCGTTTTTTAGTTGTTCAGGAAAAACTCCATTTCTAATCAATTCCCTAATTGCAAGACCAGTCTTACGAAGTGCAATAATATCATTAGGATTTAATTTTGAAATTAGTCTTCTAATAGATTTATCTAATTTATTATGATTAATGAAATCATAATATCCTTGTACGGTTATTGCAAAACCACTTGGAACTTTAATTTTTAAAATGTTTAGGTGTTGCAACATTTCACCTAAAGATGCATTTTTTCCACCCACAATATGAATGTCATTTAAAGATACTTTGTTTAAATCAAGAATATATTTCATAATGTATTATTTTTTTATAGTTGTTTTAATTTTATTTTGTGACTTTCCCCTACCTTGTAATATCAATCTAATAGAGTATTCATTTATATCAATATCCTTGTTGTATTGTTAAACCATATGCCCAACTTAACCAACTAATTTGTAAACCAATTGCGGGTGATGTAACACCTGTTTCTAAAAAATAATCTTTATCATACCATAAACTAATGCAAGGTATAATCCAAACTTTACCTCTAATTTTAACAAATTTATTGGTATTTATAAACCATTTTTTCATAATAATCCTCCTTCTTTTTTCCAATCTTCTTCCATTTGGTTTTTGCCTGAGTTGTAGTTTCCATAATCACCCCAATTCTCCAAAAGTTCTAAAAATGCTTTTCTAAGTTTGGCGTATCTTTCTTCATCTTCATATTTCCCTAACATGTATGATTGATACATGCAACTATCTATTGACCTTTTGTCCAAAAAAGAATGGTGTGGTATTGTGTTATGATATATTTCTTCTAATTTTTCTTTCATGGTTCAATCTCCTTTTGCCAAAATGGCTTTGAATATTTTGGTTTAACTAATTTCCAAATAATATCTTCAACTTTTTCGTTGTTATGGTCCCACATTGCAAACATAATTGCGTGTAAAACTTCTTGTTGTTTCATAACGAATTCTGCAAATTCTTTTTTAGATGGTTCAGGGTCTACATCACCATATTTCCCATATCTAAAACCGTCATGTAATTTTCCTGCGGTTTCCCTCAATTGAAAACATCCGTATTTTAAATCTCGAATTGTGGTTTTAACCCACTTATCAAATTCATCAGGAACCCTATCAAGTAATTCATCGATATTTTTTCCGTCTTTAAGATATTCCCATATGTCCACATTTGAAAATTCAGTTAAGATTCTATGGAGACGAACATATTCTTCCCCTTTTATCTTCATTCTGAATCCATTTCTAAACCGAATGACATAACCCTCACGTTCCTTGTCAATCATTGATTTAAGGGTGTCATAATCACTGATACCATCATATTTTTTAACAAGTGGCATCTTAGTTTCTTCTCCAATTAACTTTAAAGAATCGTGTTCTAATTCTTTTCCAGAAGTATTACTAATCATTGATAATACAACTAATGACACATCATCACCGTAATCACACACGATCCGATTTTGAGGGTATATTATTTCAACTAATGTGGTATATCCTTTTGGTATTGGATGAACATTATATTTTGAATCTAATATCTCTCTTCCTTTAATTGCTTGTTCAGAAGTGAAAGACCCTTTGCTTGATAAAATCCATTTCCCTTCATACCAGAATAATATCCCTAATGAACCATCCAATTTTTCAAATACTTCAAATGTTTCGTCAGGAATATCTCCTAAGGTTAATTCTTCCATATTGAAGAACTTATTAAATGTTTTGGCAACAACATACCCTTCGTTGTCTAATATAAGACCACGACATTGTTTGGTGATTTCATCCCAATTATTTTCATACTGACAGGTACGAGAATAATTGTAGATAGAAATAGGAAGGGTCGGGTGGTCATTTTTAACCACCAAACCCTTCTCCAAATAATCATTTAATATGTTTAAATCAAATTTCATTATTTTTTAATAACCATATTTGTGTTTGCGATTGGTAGACGTAATACAGGAGTTGATTTCTCAAATTCATCTTTTTGCATTACTTCATAAAATGAATCCAATACTTTTACTGTTGGAACATTTTCATATTGAAATAATATTGTTAAATTATCACCTTCAGTTACTTTAACCGATTTTGTTGATGTGTTGAATACTAATGTTTGCATATTTGTTTTTATTTTAATTTAATTTGAAATCTTTCTTTCATTTGTTCTAATTTTTCTTCAGGAACTCCATGAGTATTAACTCCACCGTGTCTATTTTCCACAATAATTGTATGGACTCTATATCCATATTTTTTTGCAATTATTTGATAAAATCTCATCTCCCATTCCTGAGTAAATGTATTAGATATTACAATATTACGAAAAAAAAGTGGTCTAACCAAACTTGGATGCATCCAATATTGTACTTTTCTTTTGCACCAATTATGGGCATCCTTAAGTTTTGAACCATCAAATTCATATTTACCATTTTTCATAAAGAATTGGTCAGCCTCAAATATTTGCCAAGGTTTCCCTATGGATTTTGCGATTGTGGATTTACCAGCACCTGGTAATCCCCTAATAATATATAAATTTTTCATTATTTATCTGAATTTATTAATCTTTCTACGTGGTGGTCATTTGTCATCTCAGATAATTTTTCTCTGTGTCTTAACAAAGGTACAACTTCTCTGTATACGTTGTATGGTCTAAATTCAGGGTGACCATCCATACCTACATCCATTCTTTGTCCTTGACCGAACCTCATGTGTGTTGGAAGGTGACAGTGACCGTGTAAATGCATTACACCCTTGTTAAGACCATCCCACGAACTTATGGGGTAGTGCATCAAACGGAATTTAAATTGCCCCATTTCAAGTGTATTGTAGTGAGAAACAGATTTAAATAACCCTTGAGATCCATCTCTATTGTTTTCTATATGGTGGTCGTGATTTCCAAATATAAAATGTATGTTTTTACATATAAGTCTATCCCAAAATTCACGTATTTGTTCATATCCACCAAAAGACCAATCACCAAGGTGAATTAACATATCGTCTTGACCAACAACTTCATTGATGTTGTTAACTATGGTTGCATTCATTTTTTCTATGGTGGAAAAGTCGCGGGTTTGGGATACAGGTATTTCACCTTCTTGGGTTCTCCAATCTGTAACTCCACGACATATATTCTTGTGAGAATAGTGGGTGTCAGAAGTTATCCATACATTAACTTCTGGGATATTTTTGGTATCTACAGGTACTTTTATCATAACACAAAGATAAGGAATTATTCTGAAATTAAAAAAACTGGATTTTGTTCACCAGCATAAAGACCGACAATATTATATCCATAAAATTCTTCTGCGTCTTCAATGGACATATAATCTTTCTTACATAAAATGGTGAGTATTTTATCTTTGGAATACAGAATACGAGGACCGTTTCCAAACTCTTCAACAATGCCAATAATTGCGTCATCAAGACCTTCTAAAATAACAGCCCCTTCCGCAAATTCGTTTATATCATCTTTACTTATAGTCATAAAAAAAACAAGTGTCTTCAAATTCGGGCGATAAGTAAATTACCAGAATACTACCAATAAAAGATGAAAATCACTTGTTGTTGAAATATAGATTTGATTTATAATAATGTCAAATAATAAAAACGCGAAATCACAGGTATTTATATAAAATAATAATTATGAGAGGATATTTTGGATTAGGTCAATTATCACCATCAGAAAAATCTGATATTTTAGACCAACATAGAACATTATATAATGGTTACCAATCAATGCAACCAAAGGTTTCAAACACACAACCATTATATGTGCAAGATTTTGCCAAGGATAAAAATGGTGTAACAATGAGTAATAAAGGTGTAGTTACACATTATACAAACTTTGGAATCAATGAACAATGGCAAGCAGCTGTTGGAGATGCGGTTATTGGATATGTTGCAAATAAAGCAGCCGATAAGATAGTTGATACAGTATCAAATTCTTTTCAAGAAGAAACAAATGAGGGTGATGGTGAATCACAAATGTGTGAACAATGCGGAGGTCAAATCAACGAAGGTATCTGTGAACAATGTGGTGGAAGTGCTGAAATGGAAGAAGAAACTGGTCATTTAGATGACATTTATGATGTAGAAGATTTTGACCCAACTGCAGGATTTGATTACATTGAAGGTTCATCAAATGATGTTGATACTTTTGAAGGCATGCATCATATGAAAGAGCAAAATGGTGAAGTTGATGAATTAAGCACTGATGAATTAGAAAAGGGTGGAAAATACAAATACCATACACCAAGTTTTGAAGATGAAATTGAATTTGATGACGAATTTGGTGATGAAAATCGTGGAGAAAAAATGTATAAATTCAAAGGTAAAGATTCGATGTCTCATTTAATGCCTAAAAAACATATTGAAAATTTTGTGGATTATTTAGATTTAGGAGAACAAGGTGGTAATAGTGATGATATGGATGTTGATGATGTTGAACCTGCATATAATTTTGATTCCAACGGACCAATGGATGGTGGAGACACTTATCCTGTAACTGAAGAAGGAAGTGAAAAAAGTTTTGATGATTTGATTAATATGGATTCAGATATTGAATCAGAAAGAGATAACCTTGAACAAGAAGGTTATGAACAAATGGAATCTGCTTGGGCAGATGAACAAAATGAACAAGAATTTAGACCAAATGTTGATTTAGGAAAATCTTTTGAAAAATTCAAAGGTAAAAAATCAAATGATGATGGTATAGAATCATTCTTTAAGAATAGATTAAAAAGCGAAAAAAATATTGATAATTATGATGAT
>Ga0181349_1000762_pt1 | contig 13671 bp, 15 predicted proteins | sample Su13VDMM110SD_FD_130106 | JGI IMG/M metagenome (GOLD analysis project Ga0181349, IMG submission 130106) | Freshwater viral communities from Lake Michigan, USA - Su13.VD.MM110.S.D | ecosystem: Environmental > Aquatic > Freshwater > Lake | place: USA: Michigan | collected 2013-07-16 | reverse complement strand
TAACATATAAATAACATAGGAGTTAATAAATGCCCGAAACTAAAGAAGAAGTTAAAAAAGTATTGAAAATTTCAGATCGTTGTGATAGATGTGGTGCTCAAGCCTTTGTACTTGCTACTGGAGTTTCGGGGGAATTAATGTTTTGTGGTCATCATTATAATAAATATGAATATTCAATTACTCAATGGGCTTATAAGATTGTTAATGAATTAGATACTATTAATGAAAAGTCTGCAAGTAGTAATATTTAGATAGTTATTTATATATTTAAAATACCCAGTTCCATGCACCATAGTATGAGTTTCTATTATCAGTTCCATAGTATGCTGTGATGCTGCTTATTAGATACCACGTTGAATTATTAGTACTTCCATATATATTCCAGCTATATGGATCTCTACCAGGTCCGTCATTTGCGGTATATATTTGATATCCAGTTGTTGTAGTTATTCCACCAAGATCTATGTACAACCCTCCATCAGTCGCTCTAAAATCTAGCCACTTAGTTCCAGCATTTCCATCATTTGCTAAAGCAGGAGTTTCTCCACCAGGGGAGTTAGAGTCTCCTATTGATGCCGCTGGACTAAAACTATTATTCCAGTTTCCATATGTTGCAGAAGTTATTCTACTACCACCATTCATTAAATTAAACTCAGAAAGTTGTATGTAGTTTCCAGCAGACTTTACTGCAACTGGATCAAATATAAAATATCTAAATCTATTTGGTTTTGTAACTCCAAATTGTCCATAACCTCTAATAGAAGATGCAGATCTTGATGCAATCATTGGCATATTATATCCTATGCAAACCTAACTTGAGACCCTAATACAAAATATGTTGCATTTGCAGTTTTAGTAATTGTAAATGAATAAACATCATTAGAACTTGCATTTCCAGAACTTGGTGCTGTGCCACCTTGCCATTTAGGAGTTACTGAAGTGCCATCAATTTGAAATGCAGTTTGATAGTAAGCGGTAGCAGTAGTGGTATTTATAAATACAATTGTTAGTGCTTGACCTATTGACATAATTGAATTTAATGTAGTAGATGCATTTCCACGAACATTTAAAGTCCAGTTGCCAGTTGCAGCAGATGTGTAATAAGTTACCCCCTTATTATCTAAAACATTATAATTAATTGTACCTGTAGCAACTGATGCAGATATTGTTACTGCTTCAAGAGTCTGTTCAATTTTAGACGTTCCAGTTAAAGATGCATCAGTTAAAATTGGTGAAGATTTTGTAGCATATGTAGTTGATGCAGAAACTTGAGTGAGATATGCAGAACTTGCTGTAGAGGAATCTAACTTATTTCCAAGGGCTACTGTAATGGTAGTTGCATAATTAGCATCATCACCAAGTGCTGCTGCTAGTTCGTTAAGAGTATTTAAAGCTGAAGGTGCAGCGTCAATAACTGCTGTGACTGCATTGTCTGCGTAAGTCTTTGTTGCATAATTTGTAGAAGCAGATACTTGACTTAAATATGTATTTTGTAAAGCAGCTTCTTCAAGATATCCAAATCCTACATCTTGTCCTGATTTCTTCCAAAAATTTCCATCCCAATAATATCCTTGATACAAATCATTAACTTCTGGATCAAGAGGAAATAAAGTAGCCATAATATTATAATTATACCATTTTAATTTTGTTTATTCTGAAGGCTCTATTAATTCCCAGTTTATAATATCTTCATTCCATCTATAGAATGCACCCTCTGGTACATCGCTTGGATAAGCAACTGGAGATTGCCATTGGCAAACAGCTTCATCTAATAACCAGGAATTAAATGGTTTTGGTGGAATAAAAGCATCAAGATCTAAATCATATGAATACCCAATACCAGCATAGTTCTTTCTAATATTTCCATTATAGGAGGTACGAATACAAGTTTGATTTCTAAAATTACCATACCAGATTTCTGGGGATAATTCTTCAATTAATTCTGTTTCATCAATACCAACAATAACTTCAGTTACAATGTTGTTTTCATCTAAAAATGCATAATGTGCCATAAATATATTATATCAGATTTTTTTAGAATGTCTAAAAGTTTGCTACTATGCAAAACTTACTGTTCCTGTTCCTGCTGTAAATGTTGTCACTTTAAACCCACCTGAAGGTGCTGCCGTAGAACCCGTTAGTCCAGCACCAATAGTTATTGTTTTAGTATCTGCGTATTTTAATATCACAACGCCTGAACCTCCGTTGCCACCATGAGGTCCTGATATACCAGCACCGCCACCGCCGCCTGAGCCAGTATTTGGACTTCCAGCACCACCTGCTCCATTATTGCCTCCAGTGCCACCTCCGCCATTACCACCTGCTTGATTTCCCTGACCATTAGAGTTACCGCCACCGCCACCTGCACGAGTTACTGCTGTTCCAGTAATAGAAGATGAAACACCATGTCCACCAGCAGCACCTAAATTACCATTTCCACCAGCACCAGCATTGTTACCTGCATTAGCTGCACCACCGCCGCCGCCGCCAGCATTTCCTGTACCTTGACCACCATTGCGACCTTGATTAGCAGTACCTGAACCCGCCGTGCCATTGTTACAACCACCACCTCCACCAGAGCCACCAGAGCCACCTCCAGTTCCAGCAGTGCCACCTCTCATACCACCTGTAGAAGTTATTAATGAAAAAATACTATCTGCTCCAGCCGTGCCACCTCCACTATTGCCACCACTGCCTCCAGCACCAACAGTAACTGTATAAGCAGTAGCAGTTGCTAAAGATAATTGTGATTCTGCTGCTGCACCGCCACCAGATGATTCCCCAGTTACACTAGAACGATAACCTCCTGCACCAGCACCGCCACCTCCTAAATCCCTTGCCCCAGAACCACCACCACCACCTGCAATGACTAGGTACTGAGTCTGAATAAGACTGCTTGATAAAACAAATTGAGCTGAACCTGTACCAGCTGTGAAAGTTGTAGTTGTAAAACTGCCAGATGTAACTGATGAGTAAGTTAAACCAGCTGCCCCTACTATCGCAAATGTTGAAGGGTGACGAATAATCACAATACCTGAACCACCATTTGAACCACCAGCAGCATTAGAACCAGCACCTCCACCAGTATTAGCAGTTCCAGATGAATTAGCACTACCGCCACCAGCAGTTCCAGTACCCGTATTATAACCACCACCACCACCTGCTCTACTTACAGCAGTTCCAGTAATAGATGAACTTAAACCAGCACCACCGTTGCCTCCTGTGCTTCCAGAACCACCCCCACCACCAACAGAACCAGCACCACCGCCACCTGCACCTGAATTTGGTTGACTAGCACCAGCACCACCTGCAAAACCTTGATCGGTAGTACCAGAACCACCAGTACCAAAGTAATGACCACCACCACCAGAACCACCAGTAGCACCATTAGTCCACGCACCTGGACCGTATCCGTTACCACCACCACCACCACCAATAGATGTAAATGATGAAAAAACAGAATTACTACCATTACCAGCAGGTCCACTTGCTGCATTTGCAATACCAATGCCACCAGCACCTACTGTAACTGTGAATGAAGTAGGGAGGTTAATGGAGGTAGAAGAAGTTAAATAACCACCTGCACCACCACCACCAATAGCACCACCGCCGCCGCCAGCAATGACAAGATATTCTGTTGGAATTGAAACAAGTCCAGAAAATCCATTTCCTCTTGCAGAGGCTCCACCTCTAGAAGCTAATAATGGCATTTTTATTCTCCTTATGCAAATTTAGTTTGTGATTCCCAAACAGTAAAAGCTGCATTACCTGTTTTAATAATTGTAATTGAATAAATGTCAATAGAGTTGGCATTTCCAGTTGTTGGTGAATTTCCAGATTGCCATTTTGGAGTAATAGATGATCCATCTACTTGAAGAGCTGTTTGATAATAAGCTGTTGCACCATTAGTAACTGCAAATGCAATAGTTAATGATTGACCAGTAGAGAGCATTGAATTTAAAGTAGTTCCAGAATTACCACGAATATTTAAAGTCCAGTTTGCAGAAGCATTTGAAGTATAATATGTTACACCATTATTTGATAATACATCATAAATAACCATTCCACTTGCAGAAGTTGCGGCGAGAGTTATAGACTCTTCAATTGCATTAATTGATGTAACTCCAGAAATTACTGGATTAGAAATTGTCAAATAAGTTGTTGATGCTGTTGATAAATTTAATTTAGAATTTATTTGAGATTGAATTCCAGAAGTCACACCATCAAGATATCCTATTTCAGTGTTATCAACATTTGTCACTTTTTGTTGATACACTGTTGAAGCAGATGATGTTGTAAGATATTGAGAAAGGTCTATTGCAGTTCCAGATATTTCTATCCAATATACAGAATCATACATAAATAATTCATTTGTATCTAAATCAAACCAAAACTCTCCTTGTTCTGGAGCAGCTGGAGGATTAGCAGATACTGAAATACTGGGTGTGTAGTTATCTACATATTCAGTAGTTGCATATCCAGCCATATTTGGAAGACCAGAAACAAGGGGTAGCCAATTATTTCCATCACTTACATATGCTTTTTTTGCAACTGGCATAATTTAATCAGCCTCCTTTTTTATATTTAATTATATCATCTTAGTTATATTGTATTGATAAAAGTTATTTAAGTATTAATATTTAAATGGTTATTGATCCAGTTCCAGCGGTAAATGTGTAAACTTTATATCCTGCACGGCTTACTGTATCCAATGTGTAAGTTAGTCCTGCACCAATACTTCTTAAATTATCATATTCATCTGAATAAGCAATAATTACAACGCCAGAACCACCTCCTGCTGTACCAGCACCACTTTGATATGTACCACCACCGCCACCGCCTGTGTTAGTGCTACCGCTTGTTACGGTTCCAGAACCTCCAGAACCAGCACCACCATTACCGCCGCCGCCAAGACCACCCGAAGAACCTGCTAAATTATTTCCAGAAGCTCCACCACCGCCTCCACGATAAGTTGCTACTCCAGTTATGCTTGATTGAACACCAATACCACCTGCGCCTACAACTGATGATGATGAATTACTACCAACCGCACCAGCTCCTCCGCCTCCAGCACCAGAATTTCCACTAGAAGCGTTACCATTACCACCTTTAAAACCTTGACCTGCAGTTCCATTTGCCCCAGTTAAATTAGGTGATAATTCACCACCGCCACCGCCAGAGCCACCTACGGTTGGTGCAGTTTGACTTACTCCACCACCGCCACCTAAAGATGTAATGGTAGCAAAAACAGAATTGCTTCCAGTCGTACCAGCAACATTTCCATTAACGGGTGCTCCACCAGCACCAACGGTTACTGTGTATGAAGCAGATGAACTTGGTGAAAATAAAGATTCAGATGAAGCACCGCCACCAGATGTTTCCCCAATTTTTGCAACTCTATAACCTCCTGCACCACCGCCACCTGCACCACCGCCAAAATTAGAACCACCAGCACCGCCACCAGCAATAACAAGATACTCAATTGATTGAGGAGGTCCTCCTGTCCATAAAAATTGTTGTTTACGAATATTTTGATCAGATAAATTCCATTTTGTTGCGGAAGAATTACTAACTGCGGGTTTTCCAATAATTCCACCATTGGTTAGTCTAGGCATTAGCTAATTATTTCATATGAGCAAACTGCATGTAGGGCTGATCCAGTTCCTGCAGTTAATCTCAACGAATCCCCCTCTTCAAGATAAATTCCAGTTGGCTTATCAATTGCAGTAAATGCAGCATTTGCAGGTACAGAAACATTATGAACAATTTTATATTCTACAGAACTTCTAAATACACTTACAATAATATTTGCTGCAGATCCAGTAATATTAGATATGTTTAAATTATTAATTTTAACAACATACCCGCTTGAAGCAGAATTTGTTACAATATCAGCAGCACTTGTTCCAACTGCTTGAACAGAAGTTTTTCCATAAATACTTGTTACATTTACTATATTTGGATTAGCCATTTTTTAATTATACCACCTTAAGAACCAAATACTATTGCCATTGCTATTGCTTTGCCAGTAGATGGTTTTTCATTTAAATTTGTAATAGTTGCATATGTTGTTGAAGCACTTGTTTGAGTTATATAAAGATTAGAGGCAGAAGCTTGGCTAAGATATGGTGTTAAATCTAAAGTTCCCCAACTTGTTGCAGATCCAGAAGTAGTTAAATATTTTCCACTATTTCCATCTTGAGAAGGCAGGGTAGCAGATTCTGGAATATTTGAGAAATAGTTATTATCTCCATCCATTACTTTATTTGTTAGTATTTGATATCCAGATGCAGATACATAAGTTATTTCTTCAACTACCTCGTTTGAATCTACCCAAATAAATCCTGCTTCGTGGAAGTCTGGCTCTGTTGCTGAATAAATAAATGGCTTCCAATTTTCACCAATAATATTCCAAGATTCTCCATCAAAAATGTAATCTTGAAACTGTTGACTAGCGGAAGCAGATAAGGGAAAAATAGTTGGCATAGTATCTTAATTATACCATTTAAGTTTATTTAAATTGCATACTTTGATCTTGTTGCATTAAAGTTTTGACTAATTTCGTTACTATTTAATGCTCTATTGTAAATTCTTACAGAAGATATTCCACACGAAGCAAATTCACTACCATATCCATTGTGGATGTTTAATATTTGAGCAGAAAAGTTTGAAGTAAATCCGCTTTTTGATCCTTTAGATATTCCATTTAAAAATGCATAACCAACTGAAGACTCTCTTTTAAATACAACATGATTCCAAGCATTCAAGGTTAGTGCCCATCCAGAGGTTGAGCCGTATGTTGTGTAGGATGAATCATAATAGTATATTAGTCCACTAGTTACTTCTGCCTTAAGAGCAAATGTATTCTGTTCTGGTAGTGCTATCATGTGTAGATAATTTGAAAAACTTTCTGGACGTATCCATGTTTCTAAAGTAAAATCTCCAGTTCCAAAAGCAAATTTTGAAGAAGAAGGTACGGTTGCATAATCATTTACATTATCAAATGCTAGATATCCTTGATTACTGCTGCTGTAGGTAACTCCATTAAGTAATCTTGCGTTAGTTGAAGTTGAACTTAAATCTTTCCAACCTTGATATGAATCATATGTAACTGTTCCAACTATGTATGTTCCAGAATCTGAACAATTGTCTGAAGTATAGTTTACTATATCAAAATCACTTCCATCTTGATCGGTTAATATAATTCTAGACACTCTTGGATGATGACTAACTACTGCAGATCCTTCAACATATCTCCAGTATCTTCTTAAACCATAAGATCCATTTCCAGATCCAGTATTTTGAACCAATCCACAAGATGAGTTATTTGTTGCTACACCAGTCCATGCAGTTGTCCATGTTGAACCGTCATCGCTATATTGAACCGTATAGTTTGAAGATCTTAGCCCTCCATTATAAACAGAATATATTTTTGCTGAAACAAAATTTCTATTTCCAAATGATAATTGATTGGAAGCATCTAAATTTAAAATTAATGAGTTGGTAACTATTTGACTAATTCCTTTTCTTGTACCAATAACTCCAAGAGTTCCACTAACACTATTTAAAAATGGCATATAAATCTCCTAGATATTTAAGTTAGCACTTGCAATTAAGACATTTGATGCTGCTAATATTAATGTAAAGTTAAATATATCAATTTTTCCAGCAGAACTTGTTGGTGTTGGTGCTGTTCCGCCAACCCATCTAATTGTTTGAGATACACCGTTTAGATTTACGGTTGTTGGTATATATCCAGTTGCACCTTGTGTAATTAAAAATGACATAGTAATAGATTTAGAAGTAGTAGTTGGAACATTTGTAAAACTTATTGTAAAGTTAGCAGTTGGTGCAACTGTAGCATAATGTATTGCTCCATTATCATAATTTGCTGTCATTACATTAGTAGAAAATGAATTACTTACAACCGTTTCTCTAACTTCTGCAATATCTAAAATTCCAGGGATAGAAACAATTCCAGTAGAATCTATTGATAATCTATTTGTATAAGAACTTCCAGACCAATGACCAATTCCAAAACTTGTTCCAGTTTCAACACCAATTGTTCCAAAAGTACTTCCATCAACCGATCCACTACTTAATACATATATTGCTGGACGAGATGATGCATCTTTTAGATTTAAAAGACCTGTATCAGTTTTTTCATCTACAAAATCCCATATAGAGTTTCCAATTGTTACTCTTGTGTCATCGTTTGTTCTAGTATATGTTGTTGCACCACTAACATATCCAGTTGAACCAGATCCACCAGCAATAATAATTCTTGCATTACCATTGTCTGGTCTACCTGTTAAAAAGGCTATATTTCCTGCGTGTTGCGAATCATCTGTTCCATATAAATGAATGCCAGCACCCCTTGATCCAGTGTCGTAGGCATCCCCACTAGCATATATTTGAAGTTCTTGACGGTTATCAGTAGCATTAACTGCAATAAGTGATTCCATAGAATTTATTGATCTAGTATTGTTTGCTGCATTTCTTGAGGATTCAAGTTTTAATGGTCCAAAAACTTCTAATCCAGCAGAAGTTCCATTAACAACATTTCCTCCAATAAGGACTTGACCACCTTGTCTTTGAATATTTAAAACTGAATTTACATCATTATTAAGAGCCAATATTTCATTATTATCTATTCTTATATTTTCTCCATTACTTGCTCCCACTTGAAAACCATGATTATTTGTATTATCAATTGCATCTATTGTAGAAGATAGTCTTAGTGTTGGAGCAGATAGTGAAGTAAAGCTTGTAAATGATGGAGGTATTATTGTAATTACTCCAAGCATTCCCGAATGAATTGAACACTGATAAGCATATGGACCACTTATACTAGAAGGAACTTGCCAGTACAAAGTTCCTGATACTTTACCTTGAGCAGAAGATCCTGTTGTAACTGTTCCATCTGTAGCAACGTGAATTAATCCTGTATCATAGTTTGATCCACCACCAGCGGTTTTAATTAAAAATGGATGTCCTGTTACATTTAAATTAAAAGCAATAGTAGTTCCAGCAATTACATAAACAGTTGGATTATTTCCACTATATTGATTATCAATTAAATATGCTGAAGTTCCACTATGTGTTACTTCTAATCTTGTAATTGCAGAATAAGCAATTTCATTAATTGTTATACCCGCAAGAGTTGAATCTGTTGCTCCATTAAATGTTGTAGGAAGATTATTTAAAGCCGTCTGAGTTGCATAGGTTGTTGAGGCAGAAACTTGGGTAAGATATGTTGAAGATGCTGTAGAAATATCTAATTTATTTCCAATAGATGTAGTAACTGTAGAAGCGAAGTTTGCATCATCGTTTAAGGCTGCTGCAAGCTCATTGAGGGTATTTAAAGTTGAAGGTGCAGCGTCAACAAGTGCTGAAACTGCATTGTCTGCATAGGTCTTTGTTGCGTAGTTTGTTGAGGCAGATGCTTGTGTTAAATAAGTTGTTGAGGCAGAAATCTGGGTAAGATAAATATTTGAAGCGGAAGAATTAGTTAAAAATATAGAAATATCTGGAACTTGAGTAATAGAAGAAGCTAGTTCTACCCAATTTGTTCCATCATTTACATATGCTTTTTTAGCCATTATTTATCAATTCCCAATTTAAAATATCTTCATTCCAATTATATAGGTTGTTGTCTTGCGGATATGCTACTGGGGCATTCCATAAACAAGCTTCCTCATTTAAAATCCAAGAATTAAAGGGTTTAGGAGATATAAAGGCATCAAGTTCTTTATTGTAAGTATATCCAATACCTGCAAAATTTTTACGAAGTGGAGTTCCTCCTAAAAGATGAACTCCTTTAGAGGTGTTGTATGAAGTTTGAATCCATTCTCCTGGAGATGAATCAATAAAATTATTAAAAAAGTCAAGTTCAGCAACAATTACTTGCTCAACAATTCCATTATTTACTTTTGCAAAATGTCCCATAATTCTCCTATGTTGTTAATGTTCCTGATGATGTAAATGTATGTACGGTATATCCACCAGAAGATACAACTGATGTTCCACCAGTAAGAACTTGTTGTCCTGGATATCTTATAATTACTATACCAGAACTTCCATTTCCACCTGCTATTCCACTATCACCATATCCACCACCACCACCAGAGCCACGATTTATTACACCATTATGTATGCTTTGAACACCACCTGTGTTTCCAAGAAGTCCTTTTCCTCCTATTGAAGATCCACCGTCTCCAGAAGCCGCACCTTGATAAGATCCTCCGCCTCCGCCTCCTGAATAAAAAATTGACGATCCAGATATGCTATTTGAAAGTCCAGATCCTCCGTTACCACCTCTTTCTCCACTTGTGTTAGCATTAGTTCCAACTGCACCAGCACCACCACCACCGCCGCCAGAGCTTGTACTTGCTCCAATAGATCCATTTCCACCAGAATTTCCTTGTCCTACAGTTCCTGATCCACCTATGGCAGCTGATCCCTTATCCCATTGAGAGCCGCCACCGCCGCCAGATCCTCCAGATGCGCCAGTTCTGTTGAGTAATCCACCTCCACCACCGCCACCAACTGCAGACGTAACTGATGATATAGAGCTATCTGTACCACTTACTCCTCTTGCTGCACCATTTCCTCCAGCACCACCAGAGCCAACAATAATTGAATAAGATGTGTTTCTTAATACGTTAAAATTTCCATAAATGTATCCTCCAGCACCACCTCCACCGCCTTGATCAGAACCTCCGCCAGCACCTCCTGCAACAATTAAATATTCTGCCAATATTCCAGGACCAATAGAAAATTTATTCCAACTATTTTGACTTGCACTATAAAATTCTGGTTCTCCATTATCTGTATTAAATCTAAACATTCCAACTGAAGCAGAAACTGGTCTTTGTGCACTTCCACCAGAATTCATTATATAGACTGGAGTTGCAGACATATTATTAATAGCAACATATATAGAACTTGCACTTGAATTTGTTAAATATTCAGTTAAGTCAATATTTGATAATTCCTCATTAACATAAGATTGTGTAGCATATGTTGCACTTGCCGTTGAGATATTTAATTTATTTCCAAGGGAAGTAGTGACTGTAGATGCAAAGTTTGCGTCATCACCAAGGGCTGCTGCAAGTTCATTAAGTGTATCAAGAGTTCCTGGGGCTGAGTCTACAAGGTATGTAACTGCTGCTGCAGAGGCGGTATTTATGGCACTTGTTAAATCTATGGTTGACCAAGATGCTGCCGATCCACTTGTAGTTAAATATTTTCCAGCATTGCCAGATTGGGAAGGAAGTGCATCAATATTGTTTAACTCTGTTTTTGTAGCATAGGTTGTTGAGGCGGAAGTTTTAGTAAGATATAAAGCACTTGCAGAATTTATAGTCAATATAGTCTCAGGAGATATAGCTTCTACATCTATTGATGAATCTATCCAAATATCCCCTGCTTTTCCATCTACTGGTTGATTTGCAGAATATACAGTTGGATTGTATTCTTGCCCAATAATATCCCAAGTAGTGCCATTAAAGCGGTATCCATTAAATTCTTGATTTACAGAAGCGGATCCAGGAAATATTGTAGCCATAGTATTCTAATTATATCATTAAAGATAGTTGGTTTATGTTAATTAGTTTATGCTTTAGCAGGGACTTGTGAAGAATCTACTTCAATTAATGCAAATTTAAAAGATTTTCCTGATTTATTATTAACAAGGAATAAATCTTCTTCACCTTCAATTATTGTATAGTTTCCAATTCCATTATTTAAATGTAAATCTGATGTATAGAGATTTGTTGTGTATACACCCTTCCATCTTAAAGATGTTGTTCCAAGATCATAAGTAGTTGTAACTGACGGACTTACATCTCCAACAAATGTTGAATCTCCAGCTGAACTTATAGAAAATCTTCTTGTAAAACTACTTCCAGACCAGTGCCCAATTCCAAAATTAGTTCCAGTTTCAAAACCAATAGTTCCATAAGTAGTTCCATCGGTTACTCCACTGCTTGTTACATATATGGCTGGGCGAGCTGATGCATCTTTTAGATTCAAAAGACCTGTGTCTAGTTTTGTATCTACCCAATCCCATAGGGAGTTACCAATTGTTACTCGTGTGTCATCGTTAGTTCTAGTATAGGTTGTTGCACCACTAACGTAACCAGTTGAACCAGATCCACCAGCAATAATCATTCTTGCATCACCGTTATCTGGTCTACCTGTTAGGAAAGCTACATTGCTTGCGTGTTGTGAGTCATCTGTTCCGTATAAATGGATTCCAGCACCCTTTGATCCAGTGTCGTAGGCATCCCCACTAGCATATATCTGAAGTTCTTGACGGTTATCAGTAGAGTTAACTGCAATCTTTGCTTCCATTGAGGCTATCCCTCTAGTGTTATTTGCTGCATTTCTTGAAGACTCAAGTTTTAATGGTCCAAGAACTTTTAACCCAGCAGAGGTTCCATTAACAATGTTTCCTGCAACAAGAACTTGACCACCGTCTGATTGAAGATTTAAAGTTGCGGTAGCAGATGCATTGACAGCAATAATTTTACCAGAATCTATTCTTATATTAGATGAATTATTTGCTCCTACTTGAAAAGCGTGGTTAGTAGAAGATACATCTGAATTTCCTCCAGAAGTTAATCTTAAAATTGAAATAGTTGCTGTATTGTAATCTGGGAAATCTAACGAAAATTTACTATCTAATTGTGTTTGAATACTGCTTGTAACCCCATTAAGATATCCTATTTCGTCATTTGACACGTTTGCAACTATTGTTTGATATGTAGAACTTGCTGTAGAAATATTTAATTTATTTCCAAGTGCCGTTGTTATTGTAGTTGCATAATTAGGATCATCTCCAATGGCTGCTGCTATCTCGTCAAGAGTGTTTAAGTTTGATGGTGCAGAACCTACAATTGCAGCAACTACTCCTGCTGAGGCAGAGGCTAAATCAACATTTTGTAGTTCTGTTTTTGTTGCATAAATTGTCGAGGCAGAAGATGCAGTTAAATATATTGATATATCTGAACTATCTAAAAAATAATCTAAAGCAGTCCAGGCACTTGATCCATTGCCAAGTTTAAATTTTCCAGTATTTGTTTCAAAACCAAGTTCACCTGCAAAAAGGGTAGGATTAAGACTATTCCAGTTTTCTGAGGTATCTCTTCTTAATTGAATTTTAGTCGCCATAATATTACAATTATATCATTTAAATCATTATATATAATTAAAAAATTCGCAAAAATCGGCTCGCAAAAATCGGCAAAATAGTATATCAATCAATCCCCTATATAATATACAACTACGTTGTTCTACATCTATATATGAGAATATTTGCGGGGATTTATAAATATGCAGAAATATCCCCTATATGAAGATATGTATATGGTCAGAATATAATGATGCTAAAGCATATGACCAGAAATGAATTTATTTATCCCCTGAAAAATTAAAACAATTAAAATTGCACAAAAATAGATGTTTTTATACTTAGCTACCAGAAAGTGTTATTAATACAATTATTGTAATCCAGAAGATATACTTTACATATTGTTTATTATTCATTTGTTTCTCTCTTTGTTTTTTTAATAATTTCATTCCCCTGCCCCCAACTTTTCTAAAACTTTTAGTTTTTTAAGATTCGCTGCACTCATAGTGTAATTGCATTTTTTATACTTGTCAAGT
>Ga0181349_1000761_pt1 | contig 13688 bp, 10 predicted proteins | sample Su13VDMM110SD_FD_130106 | JGI IMG/M metagenome (GOLD analysis project Ga0181349, IMG submission 130106) | Freshwater viral communities from Lake Michigan, USA - Su13.VD.MM110.S.D | ecosystem: Environmental > Aquatic > Freshwater > Lake | place: USA: Michigan | collected 2013-07-16 | reverse complement strand
AAGTTTGGTGGATACTATGCGACATTTGTTGGTTTTGACGGTTGGGGAAAAGTAAAATAAAAAAATAATGAAAAAGAACACATTTATTTGGATTGCAGTATATGGGGTAGCAGCTTACGGAGCTTACTACATGTATTTTAGTAAAACTGCCTACGCAAAAAAGATTATTAAAGCTGATAAGTCAAAACAGAGTTTGGAAGACTTAAAGAGTTTTGACATGTCTTTCCTTCGTGCTTGGTCTAAGGCTGCGGGTGAAAATACCCAAACTTTTGACTATAAAGGGAAAGCATACAATACTCAAGGCGGTAGAGCTGTAAAATAAAGAATTATGAAAGTATACCAATATTACAAAGATTTGCCACCATGGGCTAAAGGCGTTGTCGTAGTAGGCGGTGCTGTAGTCGTTTACTTGGTTGGGTCAAGAGTATATCGTGCCGTGTTCCCAACAGAAGCGCAAAGGAAAAACCGTGAGTTGGAAAAAAACATTGATAGCGAAATATCAAAGATGCAAGGTAACGGCAAAAAGGCTTCTTTCTCTGATAGCAACTACAATACATTCGCAAATACTATCTATAATAGCATGAGATTTGCTGTTGGAGATGACTATGGTACTGTAGAATCTACGCTAAAAAGAATGAAAAATGACCTTGACGTTGCTAAATTGATAAAGGCTTTTGGATTAAAGCAAGATTATTTCTTTGGTCTTCCCGCAGGCGACAAGATGGATTTATTCACTTTTGTACAAAAAGAACTTGGTAATGAGTATGGTGGGTTGACCAACTACAGGGTTAAAAAAATCAATGAAGATTGGAGTAAAAAAGGAATTTCATATCAAATTTAAAAATTAATTTATGCCCGCACCATTTTTATTTATTCCCGCAGGTATCGGAATAGCAGTTTCTAAAAAAGCTGAAAACAAAAGAAGGCAAGCTGCTTCAAACGAATTTTCTAAAAGATACCCTCTTTTGGATGATTTGGGTAGCATGGAATCCTCTCTTGCATCTGCTAAACTTGAGTTGAAGAATTTCAATAATATGTCGGCAAATACTGCGGGGGCTAAAAGAGTAAAGGCAAGAAATACCGATTTATTAAATAAGTGGACTTTGATAATGAGCGGTCATATCAAAGACCTTAAAGCAGGAATGAACATAGCAAGCTCTCAAGTAGCTCCTGTTCCTTCACAAAAAGTAGAGGGAGAAAAAGCATCTGAACTTAATCCTGTTGCTCCCCCACAAGAGGAAATATCAGATATGGCAGGCGAAACTCCAAAAAAAGCAGTAAATTGGTTATTGATTGGCGGAGTGGCGGTTGGAGCTTTCTTGATTTACAAATTGATAAAAAAATAAGAGATTATGGCTATCGACATGATTGAAAATAATGAGCTTGGTGTATTTACCGAAGGTCGATTAGGTTTTAGACAGTTTGCTGATGAAACCCGTAGTGAGGACTTCTATAACCTTTTCGGTAGCAGAAATAAAAAGAAAGCTACTTTTAGGGAGCAGGTAAGAGCAAGATATGATTCATTCCCCACTGAGTGTTCAAACATTCAGACCTCAATTGATGCCATTTCAAACGATGTAGCTACCTTATTAAAGCAAAAAGTAACCCTTGAACAAAAGGAAAGGTTGGATGAAACCAATAAAGTATTGGGTGAATACAAAAATAAGCAAATCCTTCAGGGTTGTGAGGCTTTAAAAGAGCAAGATAAGCAAGAAAAGGATAGAGCATCTACATTGGATACGCTTACCAAGCTAAGTGATGTTTCTGTAAGCAAAGCTCAATCAGAGCTTCAGGGATTAATTCCTTCTGAGGGAGGTGGTAAAGGAGATTTTGTAAGAAAAAACAAAAATTTATTGATATATGGTGGTATAGGAGTTGTGGGATTGGTAATAATTGCATTAATTTTGAAAAGAAGATGAAATCATTAAAGCCTATATTAATAGTAACAGGTCTTGGCGTAATTGGTTACGCCCTTTACCGTTATTATCTGAAGCAGATTGACTTTCTTAAAGACATTACTTATCAAGTAATTGGCTTAAAGATTATAGGTATCTCTCAGAATCAGGTATCCATGGACATTACTACCCGTATCTATAACGCATCAAACGTTGAAGCTACGGTTAATGAAATGTACTTAGATTTTCTTATAAATGGAATAAAAGTTGGAAGCGTAAACGAAACCAAGGACATCTTGATTTTGCCTTCAAAAACAACTGACATCGCATTTAATTTTAAGTTTAATCCAAGAATTGTTGGGCAAAACATTCTTGACATTATTTCTTTGAGTGTAGGTGCAAAAGATGTTACATTCCAAGCAATAGGATATGTAAAAGTGAAGAGTAGTTTTATTTCTACCACTATACCTTTTGAATATTCTAACAATCTTAAAAGCATTTTAAACAAGAAATAAGATGGGAGCAACAAATGTTTGGACATTTACACTCACGAATAGTAGCCTTAGTGTTGCTACAGCAGATAATGCAGTAAGACTTAGTGTTATTTGTCGTTTGGGTACAATCACAGTAGCGGGTAGCGGTACTTTTCAAGGTATTTCATCCGACCCTGTAACCCTCAATGAAGGTCAAGGCATAACTATATCTTCATCTGCTCTTTCAAATCCTATTGATGGTGTAACAATTACAGCAGGGACAGGGGGCGATATAGCGGAGATAGTGGTTTCTAAGTCATAGTATTTTGCAAATAAAAAAAACATAAAAATGGAAGATTTCATCATTAATGAAACGAAGAAGATTTTTAACAAAGCCATAAAAAGATTCAGCAAAAACGACAAAATAGAACAAGAACAAGTTTCTATTTTGTTGTATTTGAAAGAGGAAGATGGGGAAATGGTTACAGGTTTTAAGGTTTGCCATCATCACCAACCTGTAAGAGAAACTAAAATGATGGAGATTTTAGGTGTGTTGATTGACTTGAAAGGATATTCAATGTTAGTTCCACCTCAAATAAAGAAAATTATTGAAAACTTTCAATCCGAGTTGCAGTCAAAAAACGTTGAACTTTGTGTATATTTGGATAGGAAAGACGACAATGAGGTACTATATTTTTTATATAACGATGGGGCATTTTTGAAAGAGTTTCTTTTACAAGATGTTCTGAAATTAGAATTAGCATGAGCAACTTCTTAGGAACTGATTATTTTGGCTTTACTTCAGGAGGTAGTGGTACGGGTGGAGCATCAGGCTCTTCAGGAACGAGTGGTCAAACTTTTGGCACTTCGGGTACTTCAGGTATGGGTACTTCGGGTACATCAGGCTCTGCGGGTACAAGTGCGAGTTCAGGTAGCTCAGGTACAGCAGGTTTAACAGGTACTTCGGGTACAAGTGGTTCTTCAGCAAGCTCAGGTTTTTCAGGAACTTCTGCTTCATCAGGAAGCTCAGGCACAAGTGGAACTGTGGGAACTTCGGGTTCATCGGGTACAAGTGCCTTGGGTTCTTCAGGAACATCAGGTTCTTCAGGACTTACGGGTACTTCGGGTGTGAGTGCATCAGGAACTTTGAAAACATTTACAGTAGTAATCAATACCGTAAATGGTGCTTTAAGCACTGTAGCAAGTGCTACTGACCCTGTAGGTGCTAACTTAATAGGTGCAGCAGGATGGGCTTTTACCATAGATTCAGGTAGTCAGTTTACTATTACTCATCCTTTGGGTAATGTAATTACGAGCGCATTCACAAATGGGGTCAATGGAGCAAATGTTCTTACGAGGACTTTTACAGGTAATACCACAGGTAACTATTCTATGTTTCAAGATAGCGGGTATACATCAGTTACTTTTTATAGCTTATCAGGAACGTTAGCAGGTTATGCAACCGTTGGAGCAGCCTCACTAACAATTTATTTATTTGCAAAAGTATAAAGTGATGTATGGCGAGTTTAATAAAACCACCTATTACCCTACCTGCAAGTATAAACTTCGGTTCAACAACCGTACTATCTAACTATGTAAACGCAGCAAGTCCTTGGAATGGTTCGCCTTTTACTTTTCAATGTGATTTAACTATTGAGATACAGGAGACAAGTAGTTATGATACTACCCCTCCTTTATATTATACATCTACCAATATTGAAGTCGATATGTGGCTTGGGTTGCCAAATGGTAACTGTTATAAAATTCTCTCTATTTCCAATATTGGAGGAGAGTTTAATACAAGCTGTACTGTTGTATTACAAGACGTAGACCTTTATAATCTTATTGTTGACAACACAAGTATGGGGAATAACTTTCCCCCTGAAGGTTTCGTTGGCGTAATTTTTAGACTTGCTGATGACGGATTGCCTATAATTGTTGCAACAGAGCAAATAAGAAGTCAAATCGGAGACCTTTCCAATTGGCTTAACGACCTACAGAACAGGTTTAGATTTAGAAACTATATAAATGACTTTTTCTGCATTGACCCCAATGATAATACCTATGCGGGTATTGTCGTTGGTGATTTTGTTAGAATAAACAGCTCAGGTAAGTTTGTCAAGGTAACTTCTACAGTACAGGCTTCTATTTTAGAGATAGCGGGTATGGTTACTTCTGCCAATACCCCTGAGAATGGGAATCTTCGTGTAAGACCCGTTGGACGTATTGTAACCAACTTGCCTACCCTTATTGGTAATGTGGGAGGTGTACTTTACTTTGACCCTAATGGAACAAATAATTTATCTACTACTCCCCCTGCTGTTGGGGAAGCGTACCCTGTATACATTAAGATAAACAATACTACTGCTATTATGAACCAAAAGAGCTTGAGTGGCTCTTCGGGTACAGCAGGCACTTCAGGCAGTAGTGGTACGAGTGCATCGAGTGGAACTTCGGCATCGAGTGGCACTTCTGCTACATCAGGCTCAAGTGGCTCTTCGGGCAGTAGCGGTACAAGTGGTTCAAGTGGTTCATCAGGAACTTCTGCAAGCTCAGGTAGCTCAGGAAGCTCAGGTACTTCGGGTACTTCCGCTACGAGTGGTAGTTCGGGGTCTTCAGGAACAAGTGCTTCTTCAGGTAGTAGCGGTACAACAGGAACAAGTGGAACGGACGGTAGCTCAGGTACTAACGGTTCATCGGGTACTGACGGTTCATCGGGAACTTCTGCTTCAAGCGGAACTTCAGGCACGTCTGCATCTGCGGGTACATCGGGAAGCTCAGGAACTTCTGCTTCAAGTGGCAGTTCGGGAACTTCAGGTACAAACGGTACAGACGGTAGCTCAGGAACAGATGGCTCATCAGGTACTTCGGCTTCATCGGGAACAAGCGGTTCAAGTGGTTCATCAGGAACTTCTGCTTCTTCGGGGAGTTCAGGAACTTCAGGAACTACGGGTACAAGTGGCTCATCGGGTAGTTCAGGAACTTCTGCTTCAAGTGGTACTTCTGCTACAAGTGGTAGCTCAGGAACGAGTGGAACGGATGGCTCTTCGGGTACATCAGGTACAAGTGGTACTTCTGCGACATCGGGCAGCTCAGGAACGAGTGCGTCAAGTGGTACATCAGCAAGTTCAGGGTCTTCAGGGACAACAGGAACGAGTGGTGTAAGTGGCGTTGCGGGCGGTCTTGTATACTACTTAAATGAATCACTGAATACAAATAGTGCTTTTGGTTCTCCTACATATAAGCAGTGGTCTCCTATTGGTACAACAACAGGGCAAACCACAGTTGTCACTACTTTTAATCAAAATGTAAGAACGCTGATTGCTACTTATGCAACGGATTCAGGTGTTCCAAACTTTACACAAATTCCTGCGGGGAATTGGGCTTGGATAACACATTTTGAAATAAATGCAAACGTAAACGTAGCAATAGATGTAGAATTATATAGTTACACAATAGGCAATGTTTCTACTTTATTAGGGACAACAAATTTAGATACCGAAGCCATGGCTACGGGGGTAATAAAAGAGTTTTTCACCGATTTATTTTTAGGTCAAACAGTATTAAATGCAACAGATAGAATTTATTGCCAAATCTATGCGGAACACAACGGTGTTTCAAGTAACACAGTAACTTTTTATACAGAGGGAACGAGTAACTACTCATACGCTCAAACAACATTTAACCCTCCAAGCGGTACATCAGGTACTTCGGGGACTAACGGTTCAAGTGGAACAAATGGTAGCTCAGGTACAAGTGCTTCGAGCGGTACATCCGCTTCAAGTGGTACTTCTGCTACTTCAGGTAGTTCAGGAACTGCGGGGACTAACGGTTCTTCAGGTACTGACGGTAGCTCAGGAACTTCTGCTACATCAGGTACTTCAGGCACGTCAGCTACATCAGGTAGCTCAGGAACGGATGGGTCTTCGGGGTCTTCGGGAACGAATGGTAGCTCAGGAACTTCGGGAACAAACGGCTCATCGGGTACTTCTGCTTCATCAGGAACAAGTGGTTCTTCGGGGTCATCAGGAACGAATGGTAGCTCAGGAACTTCGGGGACTAACGGTTCATCAGGTACTTCAGCTTCATCAGGTTCAAGCGGTTCTTCGGGGTCATCAGGAACGAATGGTAGCTCAGGAACGAGTGGCTCAAGCGGTTCTTCGGGTAGCTCAGGAAGTAGCGGTACAAGTGGAACATCGGGCAGTAGCGGAAGCTCAGGCTCTTCAGGGTCTTCAGGAACAAGTGCTTCATCGGGAACGAGCGGTTCTTCAGGGACGAGCGGTTCTTCAGGAACAAGTGGTTCAAGCGGTACGAGTGGGTCAAGTGGCTCAAGCGGTAGTTCAGGAACGAGTGCAAGTAGCGGTTCATCAGGAAGTTCAGGAACAAACGGTAGCTCAGGAACAAATGGTTCTGCGGGTACGAGTGGTTCTTCGGGCGTTGGTGCAGTAATTGTACTTGGTGCAGGATTGTGTTCTTCTGTTAGATGTGGTGTTAGTAATAATGCAACAGGTGGATATACAGGAAACTTGGCAGGTGTAAGTAATACTATTGGTGGAACTTGTTACAATGTTGTAGTTGGTGGTTATAATAACACAGCAAGTGGAACTTATTATGCTTTTATAGGAAATGGTTCTACAAACACAGCAAGTGGTACTGCTTCATTTATAGGTACAGGAAGTTCAAACATAGCAAGTGCTACTTTATCATTTATAGGTAGTGGAACTTCAAACACAGCTTCAGGAACTTTTTCAACTATTGGCGGAGGTTCTACAAACACAGCTTCAGGATATGGTTCGTTCATAGGGGGTGGTAGGTCAAACAGAGCTTGTACAAATGATACAACTGTATCAGGGGGTAGAAACAACTGTGCATTTGGTGAAGCATCCATTGTAGCAGGTGGAGAGTTTAATAAATCAACAGGAAACTATTCTTTTACAGGTGGAGGCTCAGGTAACACTGCTTCTGCTTATATGACAGTTGTAGCAGGTGGTTATTGTAACCAAGCTACAGGAGCATACGCTTTTGTAGGTGGTGGTGGTTGTGCAGCTTGTCCTAACTGCGCAACAGCTACACATGCAATAGTGGTTGGTGGTATTAACAACAGAGCCACAGGAAATTGTGCTGCTGTTGTTGGAGGTAACAATAATAGCGCAAGTGGAGCATTTAGCCATGTTGGTTCAGGTTGTTTAAACGTAGCATCAGGAACAACAGCAGGTGTGTTAAGTGGTAGGGGAAATAATTCAAGTGGTAATTGGTCATCAATAAGTGGTGGATATAACAACACAGCAAGTGGTAATGAATCTCATGTAGGTGGTGGTAATAACGCTTTGGCATCAGGTTGTGCTTCTTTTGTTGGTTCAGGTTTCTCAAACACAGCATCAGGAGGTAAGTCAGCTATTGGTGGTGGTCAATCTAACACAGCTTCAGGAACTTATTCTTTTGTAGGTGGAGGATGTGCTAATATAGCGTGTGAGATAGGAAGTTTTATTGGTGGTGGATTTGGTAACTGCACCACTGCAGGAACTAATACAGCTGTTATAGCAGGTGGTAGGTCTAACACTGCATCAGGGTATCGTAGTGCTATTTTAGGTGGTCAGAGCAATACAGCTTCAGGAGGACATTCATTTGTTGGTGGAGGATGCTGTAACATAGCTACAGCTGCTTGTTCTACAGTGGGCGGTGGTCTTTGTAATTGTTCCTATGGTATATATAGTTCAATTACAGGCGGTATTGGGAACTGTGCAAATAGTTATTCAACTATTGGAGGAGGATACTTTAACTCTGTTCCTGCAGGATTAGCAACTGTAGCAGGTGGTCAACAAAATACAGCAAGTGGAAGTTACTCAGGTATAACAAGCGGTCTTTCTAATGTCGCATCAGGAGGAAAGGCTTTTGTTGGTGCAGGTCAATCTAACACAGCTTCAGGGGCTTGTTCTACTATTGGTGGTGGTAGATGTAATACAGCTTCAAATTCTTATACAGTTATAGGTGGTGGCAGAAGTAATGAAGTGACTTGTTCTTTTAGTACAATAGTGGGCGGTGCAAATAATGTAAACTGTGGTTATATTGCATCAATGAATGGTGGATATGTTAATAATATTACAGCAGCAGGAAATTTTTCTACACTATCAGGAGGTTATACTAATACAGTTTCAAGTGGTCAATCAACAATAGCAGGAGGTAGGTCAAATGTTGCATCAGGAACTACTTCAGCAATAGGTGGTGGTATTTCAAATACAGCATCAGGAAATTGCTCTACAATTGGAGGAGGTGAATCTAATAGTGCAAGTGGAACAAGGTCATTTATAGGTGGTGGAAATTGTAACAGAGCTTTAGTGGATTATTCTACAATTGGAGGAGGTCTAAATAATGTTATTTGCATTATTGGTGCAAACTTTGCAAGTACAATTGCAGGTGGTGCAAATAATACACTAAATAGTCAATATGGTGGAGTGATAGGTGGTGGAACATCAAATTCAGCATCAGGATATTATGTAACTATAGGAGGAGGTAGGAACAACAGTGCTCCTGCTACATCAAGTACAATATCAGGTGGTAAAGGAAATTCATCATCAGCTGCATATAGTACAATAGGGGGTGGAGATAGCAACGTTGCAAGCGGTCAGAGGTCTTATGTAGGGGGCGGTTATGGTCATACATCTTCATCTAATTATAGTGTAGTAGGAGGTGGGTATGTAAATAAGTCATTAGCTTATGGTTCAACAGTAAGTGGTGGATATACAAACTGTAACTGTGGTAATCAAGCTACGATTGGTGGTGGTATATGTAACTATATTTGTTGTGCAACAGCAACAACTTGCACAGCAGGTGCTACAATTGGTGGTGGTATAGGCAATAATACATCAGGTGGTACATTTAATGGTACAACTTTCTCTGTTGCTCCAACAACATTTTTTGCAGCAGGTAAGTTCTCAACAATAGGTGGAGGATTTCAGAATAGAGCCACAGGTAATTGTTCAGCAATAGCAGGAGGATGGAATAATGTTGCTTCAGGAATAAATTCATTTATAGGAGGCGGTAGAGGTAATACTGCTTCAGGTTCTTATCATACTACAGTTAGTGGAGGTTATGGAAACGTTGGTTCAGGTTCTTATTCCGCAACAATAGGGGGTGGATATCAAAACAGTGCATCAGGGGCTTATTCAACAGTTTCAGGAGGATGTCAAAACACAGCTTCAGGTACTGATTCTATAATATCAGGCGGTAGAGCAAATACAGCAACAGCTTTAGCAGCGTATGTAGGTGGAGGAAGATATAATGATGCAACAAATAACGTAGCCACTATTGCAGGTGGATATGATAATACAGCATCAGGGGCTTATTCAACAGTTGGAGGTGGTCAAGGAAATGCAGCATCAGGAGGACATTCAATTGTTGGTGGAGGTATAAGTAATACAGCAACAGGTTGTTTTTCAGTTGTATCAGGAGGTAAAGAGAGCACAGCAAATAATTTTAATACATTCATAGGCGGTGGTAGATGTAACACAACAAGTGCTAACTACTCAACAATTAGTGGTGGACAATCAAACTCTGCATCAGGTCTTGTTTCTACAATTGGAGGAGGTGGACAAAACACTGCAAGTGGATATCGCTCTACTATTGCAGGTGGACACACAAACACAGCATCAGGAGCTTGTTCAACAATTGGTGGAGGTATAAATAACGTAGCTTCAGCAAATAGAACCTTTATAGGGGGAGGATGCTCTAATACTGCTTCGGGAAGTTATTCTTTTATTGGAGGTGGTAGAACTCATAGCACTTCAGCAGATTGGTCAACAGTAAGTGGAGGATATACCAATGTTGCTTCAGGTCAAATATCAGTGGTTTCAGGTGGATATGCAAACAGTGCAACAGGTTGTCGTTCAGCAGTTTTGGGAGGACAATCAAATGCAGCTACAAGCACACATGCAACAGTGGGAGGTGGTATATCTAATACAGCTTCAGGTAACTGTTCTGTAGTAGGAGGAGGAGAATCAAACTGTGCTACAGCTACTTGGTCGTTTGTTGGAGGTGGTAACAATAATAGAGCCACTTGTAATTTTGCTTTTTCAGGAGGTGGAAACAACAACACTAATAGTGCTTACTATGGAGCGTTGGTGGGAGGTAAAAGTAATACAGCAAGTGGTAGTTATGCAGGTGTCATAGGTGGTCTCACTAACACAGCATCAGGTAGTAGGTCTACTGTAGGTGGTGGTCAGTCAAATAGTACAACTAATACTTGGAGTGCTGTAGTAGGTGGATTAGCTAATTCAGCATCAGGATATATTTCTTTTGTAGGAGGCGGTGATTGTAATACAGCAAGTAGTTCAAGGTCTACAGTTGTTGGCGGTAGAACAAACACAGCTTCAGGTGCTAATTCAACTGTTGGTAGTGGGCTTGGTAACACAGCAAGTGGAGGATTTTCATTTGTAGGTGGAGGTTGTGAGAATTTATCTACTGCAGGTTATTCTACAATAGGTGGTGGTAGGTCAAACACAGCAAGTGGATATGCTTCTTTCATTGGTGCAGGACAAAGTAATAGTATAACTCTTAATTATTCATTTTTAGGTGGTGGTTTACAAAATACAGCAAGTGGGTATAATTCAGTATTAGTAGGTGGTTGGAGAAATATAGTACAAGCTGCAGGCGGTTTTATAGGAGGAGGAAATTGCAACAATGTCTGTAACTCAACATCAGGATGCCTTGCATACGGAGCAGTTGTAGCAGGAGGAGTAGGTAACAACACTACAGGTGGAACTTGGACATTAGCTTCTTGTACATTTACAGTAGGACCAACAATATGTAATGCAGGTCAATACTCTTTCATAGGTGGAGGATTTCAGAATAGAGCAACAGGGACATTATCAACAGTTTCAGGAGGACAGTCTAACTGTGCAACAGTAGCTCATACAGTAGTTGGAGGTGGTGTAAATAATAAAGCGTTAGATTTATGTGCAACAGTATCAGGTGGTGGCGAGAACACAGCAAGTGTTTATCGTGCCACAATTGGAGGTGGTTATAGTAATACAGCAAGCGCACACGCTGCAACTATATCAGGTGGTATTTCTCAAACAGCAAGTGGTGCTGTTGCAACAATTGGAGGAGGTACAACAAACACATCTTCAGGTAATGTTTCTACAGTGGGAGGTGGTCAATCTAACATTGCATCAGGTGTTCATTCAACAGTTGGAGGAGGTCAAAGTAATGTTGCTCAAGGTAATTGTTCTACTATTGGAGGTGGTAAATCTAATACTATTACAACACAATGGTCTACAATTAGTGGTGGTTACTCAAATACAACAAGTGGCAACAGAGCATTTATTGGAGGTGGTCAAAGCAATACAGCAAGCGGTAGCTATTTTTCTGCTGTAGCAGGTGGTAATAGTAACACTGCAAGTGGGTATGGGTCATTTGTTGGTGCAGGAAGTAGTAATACCGCTTCAGGAGCAAGGTCTGTTGTGGGTGGTGGTCTATCAAATTCAGCATCGGGTATTTGTTCAACAATTGGTGGAGGTTCAGCCAACACTGCATCAGGTCCTTATTCAACAGTAGGTGGTGGAATTAGCAACTGTGCTACAAACTGTTATTCAACTGTAGCAGGTGGGTCTAATAATAGAGCAGTTAGTCTTGGGTCATTTGTAGGAGGCGGTAATAATAACATTTCCTGTGGCCCTTACAAAGCAGCAGTTGTTGGAGGTGCAAGTAATTCAGCTTCAGGATATTATTCATTTATTGGTGCAGGATATGCAAACTGCATTTGTGGTGTATATGCTGCTACAATCTCAGGTGGCTATCAGAATGTAATTAGTGCAGGTTGTCAAGGAACTATTGGTGGTGGTAGAGCTAATGGAGTTACAGGAATATGGGCTACAGTGGGAGGCGGTAGAGAAAACAATGCATCAGGTGGATTTGGCACAGTAGCAGGTGGTTTTACAAACACAGCTTCAGGTTATCGTTCTACTGTTGGAGGTGGAGTTTCTAATACAGCATCGGGTGCTTGTTCTGCTGTTTTAGGAGGTGGACAAAACACAGCATCAGGATGTCGTTCTACAATTGGAGGAGGTGCATCAAACACAGCATCAGGAAACTATGCGACAACTGTTGCAGGCGGTTCATCGAATGTAGCAAACTCAACTTTTAGCACAGTAGGTGGTGGCGATAGCAATACAGCAAATAACGGTAGGAGTGTTGTTGCAGTGGTATATAATGCAACTTCGTCAGGTGGATATTCATCTATATCAGGTGGTTATCAAAACGTTGCTTCAGGTCAATATACATGGGCAGCAGGTAGAAGAAATACTGTTTCAGGAAATTACTCAGGGGCAGTTGGGTGTTGCATATCAGCCACCACTGCAAAAACCTTCTATTCCCATAACTTCTGTGCTACAGATTGTATGTATGCTGTGGCATATTTTGAATCTTCTGACGAAAGGTTAAAGGACATTCACTGTAGGGTGGGGTCTTTTGACAACATTAATCCTATATATTTCAATTGGAAAGAGGGCGATGCAAGCCTAATAAACATAGGATATTCTGCTCAGAACGTAAAAGAAACCCTTCCAAATGCAATTAAAGAGGATGATAAAGGGTATTACAGTGTAGACTACCATCAGGTACACATCTATAAGATTATGAAATTGGAAGAAAGGCTTGCTGAATTAGAAAACATTATAAAAGAAATTAAAAAATAATTTTAAAAACCCTTAAATTTACACATATAAAAAATAAATAAAATGGCAAATCCTTGGAACACAGTACACATTTTCGGCTTCGGAACGGTTCAAGCCATATCTGATACGCAAAATGTTCAAGCACCTTACTCTGCTGTAAAAGACTTGGCAGACTTAGTAGTAGACAACGTATGGAACAAAAGACCTCAAGGATATGCAGGTCAAAAAAGCTACCATGCAATCAACAATTTTTATGAATTGTTCTCAGATTGGCTTCCAAATGAGCCAAACACAGAATCATTCAGGGTTCAAGCAGCAGACTTAGACCAACAACTGTTGGATGACCTTGCACAACAAGTATTGGCTTATGTTGCGCCTACTACCACTTCAACAACTACTTCTACGACTACTACTGCACCAAGCACAACTACTACTACAAGCACAACCATAAAAGCCTAATTAGTTAATTTTTTAAAAATAACCATGAATAATCTAATATTTTCCGTGAACGGTGGAATCGGGAAGTCTGTTGCCGCAACCGCTGTCTGCAAAGCAATTAAGAAAAAATATCCATCAGACAAGCTAATCGTACTTTCAGGCTATCCTGAAGTATTTTCTAACAGTAAGGACGTAGATATGGCTTTTGGCTT
>Ga0181349_1000756_pt1 | contig 13741 bp, 11 predicted proteins | sample Su13VDMM110SD_FD_130106 | JGI IMG/M metagenome (GOLD analysis project Ga0181349, IMG submission 130106) | Freshwater viral communities from Lake Michigan, USA - Su13.VD.MM110.S.D | ecosystem: Environmental > Aquatic > Freshwater > Lake | place: USA: Michigan | collected 2013-07-16 | reverse complement strand
GGAATAATTTGATCATTGTCTAACTTATAAAAACTATTACTTCTTGACCATTCATTCCAACGTTTAGTGACATCGTGTTTTATTGCTTCTGGGTAATCGCTCTTATGATCTTCAATATGCTTTGCTACTTCGTCAATATTAATATTAAAAATAACTCCATCTTGTGCATCCAACTCATTCAAAGCTCGGATTTCCAAATCTAGTTTTTCGTGACCCATCATAAACCCTTGAATTTTTGATGTATCAATTTCAAAGTTTTCTTTAAATATATTAAGGAGGGCACTGATATAGTTTACGCGATGGCTGTCTCTCACTAAATTAGTTGTTCCGAAATTGTACTTCTCTATAGAATCCAACACAACTCTATTTTGCAATTCGAGAATTTCGTACATTTTAAAAAAGCTGCTCTTTCTATTTGCGAGCAAAGTTTGTATTTTTTGAATTTCGGAGTTTGTCTTATTCCCAGCCATTATATCTCGTATGGGACCAAATCCGTTAAAAAAAGGAATAATATTTTCAGCTCCATACTTCTGTTTTGCCAGGTAGGCGAGTAGTGTGCTGTTTATACCACCCGAGAAAAACAAAGCAATTTTCTTGCCTTGGTCTAAATCAGGTAGTTGTATAGTATCTGTCATTTAAAACTCCGTTTACATATTAAGTAATTGTTTAGCATATGATACTTATATTCATTTCCAAAACACTTTTTGAAGTTCTTTTTGTCCGTTTTTCTCTAAGACGTGTATCTTCGAACCCGTGCAGCGTTCCGCACAAACAGGAGTATAGTTACCCATGTCTGGATAAAATTGATTGTATATGCTATATAAACTATCCTCATGCAAAGAGTTATTTTTAATATGATCTCTCGTCGCAGTCCAGCAGCAAGGAAACAACCGTCCCCAAGAATCAATGAATACTTCTGATCTTATTTTAGAAACACATTTAAGATCACCGTTGACTTGATAATCATCCACTCTATATTGAGGATCGGTAGGAGGATATATTCCATTACGTTTATTTGTTCCATCAAAACGAGCTGATGATTTCACAACAAACGTAGCTCCCATTTGGTTTGCCAGTTCTTGAGCTTTTTCAATTTGATGCTCATTGTGGAAAAAAGGAATGAACATCCATGTTGCATTTCCTCCTCCTTCTACAAACGCTTGTAAATTCTTTATAACTTTATTCCACTTGACTCCCACTCTATAAATATGATTAGTATCTTCTAATCCATCAATACAAAATTGAACAGAAGAGCTAGGATTGTTTTTATAGTATTTGGACAATGAACGCCAAAATTCTTCTGACCGAATTCCACCGTTAGTAGAAAACATTTGACGTATGTTAGGATTGTGTTCGGCAATGTACTCGTGAATTTTTAATGTGTCCTTGCATAATGCAGGATCTCCCAAATTCCCACAAAATTTAATTTGTTCGAGAGTACTAACAATATCCGGTGGAATAAATTTTTTAAATGATGTATAATTAATGTCTGATGGATTTTTTAAAACGAAGGAATTGTTTGTACGAGTACACATGGGGCAACCAGCGTTGCACCTATTGGTTAATTCGATATGAATCGATTTGATATGGTTAGTGATCAATTTTTGTCTGCATATTCTAGTACTCTCCAAGACTGTAAGTCTTTGGATGAGGTTTACTGGTTTTCAAAACATCTATTAAAAAATAAATTATATAGCAAGAAGTGGCTAAGAGATCAACTCTTGCCAATTATAAAGCCATCCAACGTCCTTCTCTTAGGATCTTGGTATGCAACCTACTTACCTTATATTTTAGGAAAAGCTTCGTACACGTGTGTCGATAAAGATCCTTCTGTTATATTTATCTCTCAACAATTCAATAAATATTTACTAAGCGAATCATTATTTAATTTTGTTTCTGGAGATGCAAAAGATTTTATTGAGAATAATTTAACTTCTTTTGATGTTGTTATTAATACATCATGCGAACATATGGCCTTTGATATGAAAGATGTTCTATGGGATCGACGTCCTGTGTATGCTCTTCAAAGTAATAACTACTTGATTGAGGAGCACATTAATCCCAAATCAAGCTTAGAAGAATTTATTGCATCTACGGGACTACGTAAAATACTGTATTCGGGATCCTTGCAAATGAAAAAATATGATCGCTACATGGTGATTGGTAAATTATGAATATCATTTGTGTGAAGCAAGGGATCAAGTATGATGCTGAATATGTCAACAGATTATATACGATGCTTGTTCGTAACATGCCATGTAAATTTACTTTACACTGTTACACAGATAATATAGTTGGTATCGATCCAAAAGTCAACACAGTACCAATAAAAAGCGATCTACAACAATGGTGGCCAAAACTAGATGCCTTAGATATTTTTTCCGAAGGAGATAATATTTTATTGGATCTAGATATAATTATTCTAAATCGCCTAGAAAGATTATGTTCCACAAAAACAAGAACACTATCTGTCTTGTATGCTCAATGGAAAGAAGGATATGTCCAACCTCCTTCCCAAGAAAAATTCCCTACTCTTTATAATTCTTCTATTATGAAATGGAGTGGCAATCAAGGTAAGGAAGTATATGATTACTTTCAAAAACATAAAGATATGATTCTATTAAAGTATGTGGGAATAGATCGCTACTTATTTAATGAACCAGTACAAGTAGATTTGCTTCCCACGTCTATCGCATATTCGTACTGGAAAGGTGTTAGATATCTGAAAGATACGACACCCGAAAAACTTAGAACAGATTATGAAGTCTGTATTTTAAATCATGGCAAAAAACAAGAAGAGCTTGATACATGGGTAAGAGATTATTGGAAATGATAGAAGAGTTTAATAAAATCCGTCAGTGGTGTACAGACAATAAATTATTTTATTTAAAAGCCAACATTCAAATACCTGAAGGGGTATATGGAGAAGCTTTGGCAATTTATAATGCTAATTTATTTACAACTCATCGCGTAAGTCATGGTAGAGGTTGGGCTTCAGCTACCTTACATGGGGAGGATTGGAATATTACTCACTATAGTGAAAATGCAAAAGACAAATATCAATGGACAAAACTTACTGAACATGCTCCAATTATGACCAATTGGTTACAAAATGTATTTCCTAATAATGGTCAATATGGAAGATGTAGGTTCATGCTATTGGAACCTGGAGGGTTTATTCGCAAACACACCGATACACATCAGTGGAAAGAAGATGTGCCTCTTAAAAATGATGTAATGTCTGCTATCAATATTGCTATCAATCAACCAGAAAATTGCTATCTCCGTCGCTGGGAAGATAAATTAGAAGTTCCTTTTGAAGACCGTACAGTACTTTGGTTCAATAATGGTCCTTTTCACGAAGCAGCTAATTTCTCAAAAGAAAAAAGATTTCATTTTATTATTCATGGTGGAATGAATGAGGATAGAGCCAAACTATTCGTAGAGTCATTCTACAAAGAGCATCCCAATGCAGTCATTTAAACAGTTCGGAGAATATGTCTTAGAGAACTCAAGGCATGGAGAAAATCCATCCCACTGGGTTCATATTATTCTCAACTATCCCAAGATAGAGTGGGACGAGTGGGCTGAGTATATGACAACCCTTACGTGGTTCTCGGGTATTCCTTTGAGTAAAGGTGGTTCTAAAAACTTCCATGTCATTTTTGCTGAAACTATTGATGAAGCTTTAGAAAAATGCAGTCCCTATTCTCATGCAATGATAAGTTATATTGGTTCTTTTTATTATTCGGATCATAACGAAAACATTTTTAATTATTTGGATAAGTTCTGCGATTCGACGCATCCTTGCAGAGGTCATTTATTATTTCATCCAAATAAAACCTACGGAAGACTGCATCCTCAAACCATCTTTGTAAACTTAGATCATTGGCGTAAGATTGGCAAGCCATCTTTTGGACATCATACTGGAGAGGTTCTAAACTATGAGCGATCGACATCTAACGTACATGATGATTATACTCCTCATTGGGTGAAGGGAAGCAATTCACATATCAACGTCGTAAATGCAGAGCAAGGACAATACATTTCAAAAGTATTAGAAGATAAAAAAACAATTCTAAATTTTGATGGAGAGCGTAAAACAAAATTCTTTTGTTATCCCGAGCGCCGAGGATCTATTCAATTAGACGAAGAACGCAACAGACAATCTAACATAATTTATGTAAAGAACAATGAAGGGATTGGTCATTTAAATATTAAAGGCGATACTAAATTTGATGTAATTTATGCCCCTGCATCTGGATATACTGCTGAGTATTTGTATGAGATTTACGGACACGCAAATACTAAATTGGTTGTTTATGATAATAATGTTGACTCTGTTAAGTGGAAGCGTATGATATATGACATGGCTACTACTGAAAAAGACATCGAACGAATTACTCAACATTTTAAAAATAAAAAAGATTGCCGAGTAGATGCATGTGAATATAAACCCGAACTTGTAGAGAAAAATGAGGAAATTTATTCAATGCAAGATTGGTTAAACACTATATCAAAAGCAGATGTAGATATTATACACTTTGATGTTTTTGATGGACCATTTAAAGTAAATCCAACTAAAAAGAATTTTATATATTTGAGTAATATTTTTTCTTATAATTTTGTGATTCATAAAATGCCAATCGAGCATATCCACAACAAATTTTTAGAGTATTGTCGACTCCCTAATACAGTTTTATACGGCAAAAATATTTTTAAGGATACCATTTATAATGAAAACTCTTGAACAATATAAGTGGATATGTCCTGAGCCATTTACCAACATCCAGGCTTCTACTTCTGGGTTTTATAAGCCATGCTGCGTAATGACCGAAACGCAAGACATGGCAAAGTATGTCAGCAAACGATACAGCGTAGAACAGTATTCTATTATGGAGCACTATAATTCAGATTACATGCAACGCTTGAGAAATGCAATGCGTAATGAGAATGATGATGAGTATGTAAATACAATGTGTAAAAATTGTAAGGTCAAGGAGGATAATGGAGTAAGATCTCATCGGGAATGGTATCTCGATCGCTTTACCTCAAGATCTGAATTTAAACACAAGAAGGAAGAGCTGGAAGATATTATTGCCAATAATAAGCAACCAACATTTTTCCATTCAATGGAGTTAGATGCATTGGGTGGTAATTATTGTAATTTGTCTTGCAATATGTGTAGTGGTTACAGTTCATCCAAATATTTGGCAGAAGAAATACAACTCAAAGAAACGTACCGAGATAAGGCATTAATTTTACCAAAAGTGAATGAAAAGATTTGGCAAGAACTACCAACTATCTTAGAAAATCTTTGCGAGCTCAAATTGGTAGGAGGTGAACCATTAATTTCTAAAAATACCTATAGATTGATGGAGATGGTTCCTCACCCGGAAAATACTATCCTAAGAATAATAACAAATGGCACACATAACCCGGACAAATTTATAAACTTAGCCAAAAAGTTTAAACAAGTAATCATTAACCTATCAATTGAAGGAGTCGGAGAAGTTAATAATTATATTCGTTATCCGTCTAAATGGAATGATATTTTAAATAATAGAATTAAGTTAACACGTGTTGGTAAAGTTATATTGGTGTCGACTATCAATGCTTTAAATATAAACAAACTATACCAAATTCCTAAGATGGGGGTTGAGTATACTATGAGCTCATTGGTCACAAATAACTTTTATTCATTGAAAAGTATACCCAACGATATTAAGGACAAATACTTAAATGAATTGTATCAACATAAGATGGTTGACTTAATTAAATTATTGGAATCCTCTACCTTCGATGAAAATGATATGTGGAATATGTTAAGACATATTAAGCGTAGGGATGGTTTGAGGAAAACAAATTTATTAAACATTTGGCCAGAATGGAAAGAATATTATGAAAATTGTCGCAGTTAGAATTGGCGATCGTTATGGGCCTGAGTATGAAAAATACTTGGAATCAAAACTCTCTAAGTATGAGTTTATTTGGGTTAGAGAGGAAATACAACCAAACATTAAATTGCAATGGAATAAAATGTTTGGTATGACTCTCGATGTCGACGAACCAATATGTGTAATAGATATTGATGTTCTTTTAGTTGGGGATTATGAAAAGATTTTTGAATATCCAATTACACCCGGACAATTTTTGGCAGCGCCAGGATGGTGGAGAGATGTTCCCGAAGAAGAGAAACACCGATTTACAATCAATGGAGGTTTTTATAAGTATTACCCCAAAGATTGCAAGTATATCTTGGATAAGTTCTTAGAGTGTCCGGAGCATTGGCAGAGAAAGTATATTGAAGAGGGGTATACTTCTGGACCAGTTAATGGAGAACAACACTTTATTGAGGATCATGTGCGACAGCATCTAGATCTTGTACGGCTACCCGACAAATGGTTTTGTAGGATGGAAGCCCAGAAAAATCATGCAACTCGTCACAACTTAACTACTTTAAATAGAATGTATCAAAACAAAACTGGTAACAGTTATATGTTTTTAGGAAACAAATTCCATCCGGATATAAAATTTGTCCATTTCACTCACATGAACAATCATCCCACAAACTGGGAACACTATAATTTATTCGTATAAAAATTTGCCAGCAACGTATAGTGCTTCGAGAGGAGTTGTGGCTTGACGAAGCTTAGATTTTAGTTCTGAATTAGAAGAGTTGATTACTTCCGGTAAATCAAATATCTTTAATTTTATATCAAACAATAAATCGGATCCAGCATCCCCTTCCATGGGGGTAAAAATGAAATCAATTGTAATTTTGTTTTGTTCAGTAGCTGCAGATTCGTTGTATAATAAACCATTATCAATAGCCATCTTCTTCACCAGCTGTTCAAACGCATTACGATTAATTTTATTACGTTGATCAGTCATTGTAGAGATTTCATCTACAGTAAATTGTTCAAGTAATTTACAATAAATGTGATTTTCTAAATTAGGCTTAATTACAATTTCTTCAGTGGTTAGAGTCTCATTATCTTTCCACAAAGCAAGAATTGTGTTTTTCTGCCCATTAGCAAAGACAGCATTTGTGAAGGTACCATTATCTAATATCATGTCAACGTTTCCTGTAAAAAATATGTGTTATTAACAACAACATCCCCATTGGGGAATTCTTGAGCTCTGTAATCGTCCCCGCTTGCGAAAAGCTCTTGATAATTACCAGATCCATTTAAGTTGGTGTTTGTCATCCCAGACCCACATGCATTGCCTGCTCCGTTAATGCTATATCTAATTCTATAACCAGCAACGTCTGTAGCCATGAAGCGAATAATTTCCTGGAGAATTGGATTAAAAGTACCTTCTGTGTATACTTGCAAATCCCCACTACCATTTACAAAAATAGGAGATGTGTATGCTTGAGAGCTATTGTTTCTTCGATTGAGATAGTAATTAGCAACCGTGAACGGTTGATCAAGAGCTTCGGGAATTTCACCAGCACTATATGCTCCCGTATCAGGCCTAGTATCAGTAAATATTGGATTACCATTGACGAAGCTGTATCCTCCAGGTTGACCTGTGGATACCGTGAAAATTTGGCCTCCCCCTGATGTCAAACTATTTATTGCAGCTACTCCGAACGTGTCTTGCATATCTTGTAACGACATTGATCGCACATCGCTACTTGTCGTATAATAGGCTGGAAAACGTCTGTTGTTTGTGTTGTCGGGGGTAGACAATGAGGCGATTGCTTGATTGAGTCTGCTAAATGATATTGTAGTCGTACCTGGTTCTTCGGTACCGCCCTCGCCAGAAAAACCACTGGCATTAGTATTATAGTTTCCAGCAGTCATCCTAGTATCATTAATAGTACCAAGATTGCCTCCTGAGTTCACCCATTGTACGTCAACAGAAGGATTATTAATATATAACCAAAACATCTGCGTGCTTATATTAGCAATCATACCATCCGTCATTTCCCGGATGTTTCCACTATCATTATATAAAGGTCGTCGAAAGGCCATAATTAACTCGAAGGACTGCGTATTGTTTTGAGGGTAGATCCGGCAGAATCTAATATTAAGAGAGTTGTTGTGGCTGCAAATTGACTTGAAGTAATAGAGTTTAATGTAGCAAGTGATCCTAACCCTAAACTAGTCCTAGCCCCAGATGCGTTATTTGATCCTGTACCTCCACTAACAATTGCTAAAGCCGTAGCAAGCGTAGCACTGCCTGTTGTAAGAGCTCCACTTATTGCAGCTGCGCCCGCAATCAACGTGCCTTGCACTTCTACGTTAGCAGTAGCAAATACATACTGAGTAGCATCATACCCAAGATATCGAGATCCCGATATTGAGTTACCAAAGAACAAATATCCGCTATTAGGAACGCTGGAAAGAGTTAAGGTTGTATTAGCTTGAATGTTAACGTTTGCTCCAAGCGTAACAGTTCCTGAAAATTTAGAGTTGCCTGAAACGTTTGCGGTACCAACTACAGCTAATGTGGCATCAGGAGATCCGGTATTGACTCCCAAACGACCAGCTGTATTAATAAAGATTGTATTGCTTTTGAAGTTGGCGTTTGAAGTGACGGTGAGCGTGCCCCCACTAATTGTAGTGACTGCAGAATCTAATACGACATTGGAAGATGTAAGATTGAAGTGGGTTACGGCACCCCCGACATTTGCTCCGGAAAATACAACATTCGAGGTTATGCTCAAATTTGCAGCAGCTGCAACACTTCCTCCCCGTAAACTTTCTCCAGCAGCAATCACGTTGGCGGAAAATATTCCAACTATATTGCCATTACCAGATGTTGTTCCTCCTGCACTATTAGCGGCAGTAGTGACAACTACAGTAGATACCTTATCTAAAACTTGATTGGTTTTATCCAACCAGTTTTGAAATGTCTCTGTAGATAAATTTACGTTAGCGATTGATACCGACATTTTGTGCTATCTGTCCTAAAAGTTGTTTAATATCATTGAGGTCTTGCTTTAACATATCAACCTCAGCCTTCAATGCTTGATTACTTACGATTGTACTACGTTGTTGTTTGTACAAGTCATATGCTGTCTTATTAGTATTTATCAGCGCGGTATTATCTTCATCACGCATAAAGCTGGCATCATTTGTTTTGATAAGCATCCCTCACCTATGTAGATACCGCCAACACACGTACGTCATTTAACGTTGGCACTAAGTAATTGAACGGAGATAATAATACAATCTTTACTGCCAGATATTTGTATGTATCGAAGGCAGCGCCGTTTGAATCGTGATAACGAACAATATAATTATTACGCGTATATTTAAATGCAGCTTGTTTCTGTGTTACCAGTTCAATATTATTACCAGTTCCAGTAAACGATATATTAGATGCCACAGTTAAAGAAGTATTGTTAGCTATTGCTGTCACAGGGATTAAATCATAATCCGTTTCTGGATTAGACTTAACAATTTTAACCAAATTTCCTACTGCCAATGTTGAGGTAAATGTGGTATCAAGACCAGTGATAGTTGTGTTAGAAAATGTGGTTACAACGCCGGACAATAATGTCGATGGAGGAGTTTTCGGGAATGTAAATTCATATTCTCTGAAATCTTCTTCATTCAATGAATCGCTGAATACACCCCCAGATGTTACTTGTGCTAATTCAGTCCAATCTTTATCTTCAAAGGCAGAGCCATCAGTGAAGTTAAGAATTTTAGCATATACTTCAATTGTTGTACCGTTTGGTTTATAAGCAGTAATAAACACTTTAGCATCTTCTGCATCTAATCCGTCCGCTAATACAATTCGCTTAGAAACATATTTTGATCGAGCGCTACCAAAACGACCCGTCTCTCCAGTTGAATCGTTGTTGATCAAGTTCCGAGTAAGTATAACACTTGATGGATTTATATCAACAATTGGAGATATGTCTGTAGTGGCCCCGGACATTAGCAAATCAGCATTAAAGGATTTTGTTATTGTGGTACCGGTAATTTCATTCGTCTTACTCTTGATAAGAGCATCATCCCCCAAATCAAGCTTGTTGGAAGAAGTCAAAGAATAAGATTTTGTATTTGTAGATCCAGAGTTAGTTGTTAATGTACCATTCAAAGAAACAGAAGTGCCTGGCACTTGAAGAGCATTAATCAACGGTCTGAATATATTAACTTGTATGTTATCTACAGAAGAAACAACTCCAGTCGCTAAACTTGTATCCCCTACAATAGTACCCCGATATGACGAATTGGATGTAAATATTTTAAAGGTATCGTTAGCCGATGTTGAAGAGCTAATATAAATCTTATTATTACCATAATCATAAGCGCTTACTACTCCACGAACAACTTTTTGGGCGCTAACGATAATTGACGCGTTGCTGTTTAGCTTTGGCACCTTATTAATTGTGATTGTAGATGAGTTTGCTGACGTCACTCGACTAACATCAAATACAGGATCCATGCGGAAATGTGTTGAATTAGAAGCTGCTGAACCTAGTTGTGCATCGACTGTCATTGAGGTTGAATTTGTAACAGCAACAATTTGTCTAATTTCATTCCCAATACGAATGAAATCTCCCGTAGAATAGTCTGTCGTAAAGGCAGTTGTTTGGCCTCCCCCATTCGATACTGTGACTGCAGTAACATTTATATTACCGGTAGATTGTACTTGATTATTTGAGTAAATAAACAAAACATTATCTCCGGCAATTAACGATCCGGTTTGACTCGTACTTGTTGTAACAGTATTTAAAAAGGTATTGGTCGTGAACGTACCAGTTAAATATGTGTTACTCATTTGAGCTAACGTCTCGCCACCCACAAAGTTTCCTTCAGTATTAGCCAATGTTAAAAATTCAAAATCTCCATTTTGTAATTTTGCTGTACCACTTAGAGAATTAAATAGGGCTCGTCTAACTACGAACTTCAAATCTTCATCTTGTACTGGTGTCCAAGCTGAGCCGGAAGTTGAATAAAACAACGTACCAATACCCCAGTTCTGATTACTAATTAGAGAAGGATTTGTTACATCCTTTACTCCAGTTTCAGCAGTCCATATTTGATATTCTGGTGAATTTGCATCAGGGTAGATAACAATAGCATAATCTGTTTCTGTCTTTAAGTAAACAGGAGATTGGAATGTAAATGTTGTAGCAGAATTAGCTGTATTGCTAATATTCACATTGGCAGCTGGTAATCGTGTACGAGAGAACGGAACGATAAGGTGAGAAGGTACACCGTTATTTGTTTCTCGTAGCTCAAGAGTGACACCGTTTGTAGAGTCCTTTGTTTTAAAGAACACGTCGACACCTGTTACAAATACACCATCGGTATCAGCAAGCTGACGTTGTACTTTGAACGTTTGTGATAGTGGATCTGGGTTAGGTCTTGGACGCTCGAAGGTAACTTTGTCGGAAACGACATATGTATTAGTATAATTACCTACAGTAAACGAACCATCGTATGTCACATCAACCGTCTTGGTTGATATGGATAAATTAGTTTTATTTACTCCATATGCATAAGCAACAAACGAGGCCACTGCCTTTGAAGAAGCAGAAGTCTCTGAGGCTACGTTATCGACGTCCATGATAACAATATTACGCTCACCGACGAAGAATGTACCGCCAGGAAGATCAATATGGCCAGCAAGTTGTCCCGTTGCACTTGCTACGAGAGTGGCTCCCTTTGCTCCAGTAATCGTGAATGAATTTTCATTGACATTTGTAAATGTGTTTAGTGTAGCGGGCGTTACCGAACTTGAAACATTTTTATTATCAAAAAATACAAAATGGGTAGCTCCAGGGCGTAATCCAGCAGTAAAGAAAAATATTCTTTGCTCCCGTATATAAGGCCTCATGGTAAAGTCGGTAACATAATCTCCTAAATCTTGCTTGGAGATAAGCTGTTGACCAGGATTAATTTTAACTTTTGTATCGGTAATGGTCTTTTCAACGTTTTGCTGAAATACATCATTGTCTCCGTTTGTTCCAACTTGAAATGCTGCTCCTATATTAACTGTTTTGTCAAGATTGGTAGATACGTTAAGTTGAGAGAGTGCGTCACTTGTTGCTTTAGCTAAAGCATTAAGAGGAGTTGCAATGTCAATAGCTATAGAAACAGCGCTACGTGAAATGTCGTAATAGTTATCAAATGGAGGATATAAACTTATGTTTGCTTTATACTTCCAATATTGATCCACCAGAGTACGTACTTTATTTGCTATCGGCTGATCTAATAAAACTTTCTGAGTATAAGCAATGGTTATTAAATCTCCTGTTTGTACTGTATTAGTACTATTAGCAGAATTATAAGCTAGATCGACTTTAACGTCACTGAAATTGGGTCTGCCAACTCCTCGATTAGTATCAATAATAATACTATATTCAGAATCATTTAAATTGGATACATTGTAATCTGTTAGTGGATCTACAAAAAAACCATTCTTAAATCTCTCGATAGAGGAGTTTGCTTCTCCGGGTAATACAAGCTGCTTGGTATTTTGTTCGAGAGTGTTTAACAGTGCATAGTATTCAAGTCTATTAATACGACGATCGATATCTGATATATCTTTCATTGTATAACGTTTGTTTTGCAAGGGAGTAATAAAAACTCCAAGATCGGTACGACCCGAATCGGCTGCATCTTTAGCAGATAAGCTAGGATAGGGAGCGACATTGACCATACCAATAGTCATCGTGCCTCTAGGTTCAGAAGGACCAGAGGGGCTGTTTGCTGGAATACCTTCCGTGACAGTAATTTGGCCATATCCATCAATAACAACCCTGTCTTGTCTAGCAAGATAGGAGTTAACACTAGCAGTAAATTCTCTTGTAGGAGAGGGGAAGAATTTTTCTGCGGAAGCAAATGTAACTGTAGAAGATGGGTCAATGGTTGCCCCTCCTACCGCTGTTGCACCTGCGTTTGCTGTATTTGCACAAATAGGTCTAAAGTCAATTACGTTACGTAAATCAACTGCTCTGCCTGTCTTAGGAGAAGTAAAAACGGGAACATCTTGTGTACGAATCTTATTTGATGGTAATGGTTCAGTTACATCATCAATAATAGAAGAGTAAGATTCTGTGGAAATGTACTTGCCAGCACCATGCGCAAATGATCTTAATGAAACTAATAAATTATTTGTATTGGCGAGCGAGAGGGTTGATCCGGGACGCTTTTTCAAGAACGACAATCCATAATAATTATCGTTCTGTCCACTGTCTAGAAAAAACTCATTTACATAATTAGTAGTTGTGTTGCTATATGTGTTAGTTGAACCAACATAAACGGCACTAAGCTCATAGGCATCGGGGACACCCAAACACCATGGTCCAGTCACCGAAGTACTCAGTGAGGTTGTTGATAATTTTACAAATACTGGACTATTGACTGTTTTAACTTTAACGGTTGGACTAACGTTCTGAATGTCATGGTATATTGAAACTGTACCAGTCGATGTTAAGGTATGTCCAATATTTAAAGTTAATGTAGTTTGAGATCCATCTATCGCAATTGTTTTGCCATTTAAGTTTTGGAAATCAATAGGGACATTAGCAGGATAGGCATGCGTATGAACGTTGCTTGACAAAGAAGCACCGAAGTTATTAGCTACTGTAATAGATGTATTACTTGCAATTTTAGTAATGCGTAGTGGGTCCTGTGTACCAACTTTAATAAACTGACCAACAGCATAGTCAGCTGTAAATAAAGTGCCAGTACCAGTTACAGTATTAGCCCCGCTTGTTGTACCAACAGTTCCAGTTTTATTTACAGATGATGCTAGAGTTGTT
>Ga0181349_1000752_pt1 | contig 13791 bp, 23 predicted proteins | sample Su13VDMM110SD_FD_130106 | JGI IMG/M metagenome (GOLD analysis project Ga0181349, IMG submission 130106) | Freshwater viral communities from Lake Michigan, USA - Su13.VD.MM110.S.D | ecosystem: Environmental > Aquatic > Freshwater > Lake | place: USA: Michigan | collected 2013-07-16 | reverse complement strand
CCACTTGATGCGCCGGATAATCCTTTGATGTTTCCGCTTGTGCTTTCTTCCAATCTCGATACAGAGCAATGTTGACGATCTGTTCTACTGGATAACCGTTTTCTTCTAAAAAAGATTTAATGTCTAGATTTTCAGTTTCCATTATTTTTTATATACTTTTTTTGTAAGTTTTTTGGTATTTTGGTCACGAAAAGGTGTAAAGATATGTAGAAATACAATAAATTACATGAAACAAATTAAAACAAACACGCGATTAAACCTGGATTTAGACGAGGAAACTAACGATAAGTTAAGAAAACTAGCCAAACAAACTAAACTTAAATTCATAGCAATTGTGACTTTAGGGATTGAAAAAATTTGGAAGGAACACAATGAATAAAATTTGTAGTGATTGTGAAATAGAGTTTGAGGCTAGTTTAAACTTCTTTCATCCAAATAGAACGGCTAAGAGTGGGCTTTCATGTCGTTGTCTTAGTTGTGCAGAAATACATATAAAAGAAAAATCAAAACAATATTATTTAGAAAATAAAGAGGAGATTAAGATTAAGACTAAAGAGTATGCTAAACTAAATTCCGATACAGTTAAAGAGAATAAGAAAAAATATCGAGAAGAAAATAAGGATAAAATCAGAGACGGAGCTAAAAGATTTAGGGAAGAAAACAAAGAAAAAGTTTCTGAAGAAAAAAGAAGATATTATAATGAAAACAAAGAGTCTATTATAGAATATCGTAAAGAATACTACGAGAAAAATAAAGACGCTATTTCAATTAGAAATAAAGAATATGTTTTACTCCACAAAGAAGAAAGGGCGGCTTATCAAAAAGAATATCACAAAAACAGGAGAGCAGAAGATATAGAGTATAGAATTGTTTCGGCCATGAGATGTAGAATTAGAGACGCTATTTATAATAATTTTGCTACAAAGTCTGATACAACTAGAAACTTGCTGGGATGTGAAATTAGCGAACTTAAAACGCATTTAGAATCTCAATTTGTTGACGGAATGGACTGGAGTAACTATGGAAAAGATATGGGCCAATGGTCTATTGATCACATCATTCCATGCGCGTCTTTTAATTTACTAGACGAAAAAGAACAAAGAAAATGTTTTCATTATACAAATTTGCAACCGTTGTGGCATATTGATAATATAAAGAAAAACGATACTATGCCAAACGGAAAGGCAGCTAGAAGCTTAAAATAAATTGTCTGAGTCTTTAGATTTTGGTTTATTGGGAAGTAAATTGAGGCTCGTTTTTCTTACGCAATCTACCAAATCTCCTCTATCCTCGAAATGGAATGATTCACTTTGAAGATTGACGTGATTCTTTTTATATTTACCATCATTTGTTTTCACCATATTAATAGCCCTCTTCCATTCCTTGCCTAAGTGCCGTGTTTTAACGGGAATAAGTTTGATATTTCCGAACCCCGGCCCTTCATTGCCAATTTCTTCAACGTGTTTATTTCTCATAATAAATGAGTAACTCGTTTGTTGAACAATTTCGTCGCTAATTCCAAATGTATTTTCAGTATCGTCAATTTCATCTACTTTTTTATTATTAACTACCCCGGCGCGGTTTAATTGAAGTGATGTCCAAAACGGAATAGGAACTTCTTTGGTTATTAAAGTTTTTACCCCTTGAATAAAATTTCCCATAGATGCCCAATCAGCCATGTTTGGCTCGGTTTTCCTTTTTAGATAGTCCATGTGTGCTATCATAGGATTTCCGCGTCCAACTTGACTTAGATAATATCGGCGAATAAACGAAATTATTTCTTCCGAAGATTTTCCAGCAATATTATAAAAATCTATATTTAGTTTAGCAGCAATTGGGTATAAATTATTTTTAATATCATCTAGACTTTCCTTAAATAATCTCCATTCTCCAGATTCGATAAAATTGTATGAATATTTATTATTAGAAAGCATTACAACCGATCTTACTAGCAGTTCTCTTTTTGTCATTTCACCAGCATCTAAATGTAGAATTTTAACATTACCATTTTTTATTGCTATATCGTGAAGATAAAAATTACCTAGTGAAGTCTTACCGACTCCCGTTCTTGCTCCTACACATACAATTCCACCAGATTTTACAAGAGAGCCATATAATCTATTAACTGTGGGAAATGGGCCATCATATCCAGACTGTTTATATTCTTGTTCTATTGCGTATAATTCTTCATCTATATTATCGTAAAGTCCAACCGGCTTATCTTCGTCTCCCTCCCATATAGAAATTTTTTCATTTAGCATTTTATCTGCCGTTTCTAGTAATTCAATATAAGATAAATTACCACTAGATTTCATTGTTTTAGCAAGATTTATTGCAGCATCATGAGTGTCGCGCCGGAACCTTATTTTAACTAATTCTTTTCCAAAGTCCTCAACTGATTTTTCGGATATTTGAATAAGTGAAAGGTTATCAAGATAATCTTTAACTGAGATATTATTCTCAAATTGAAGATTTAAATTATTTATTTTTTCAGAAATTAAAGTTGTATCTAGTTTATCGTTATTTTTTAAGGTCTGATTTATTATAGACCACAAAGTTCCATGAAGTGTATTACAAAAATCATTTTCATTAACCCATTCAGAAATATCTGAGATAACTTTAGGATACCTCAATATTCCAGCTAATAAACTTCGTTCGACTTCAAGTGAATAAATACTATATTTTTTTAACATTATTTTAAAAATTCTTTCAATGATTTTTTGGTTTTAACTATTATTATATTCGCCGGACTTTCAGTTAATTTGGGCGGCTCAAATTCTTTATTTTGCTCTTTAAAAGCTGAAAACTTATTCCATTCTTTTCTTAAAAACTCAACTCCCCATTTTCCAGTGAGCGGTTTTAGATCGGAATTTGATTCTTTTAAAAAAGCAGGTAGCTGAAACCAATCCCAAAATTCATAATTAGGAAATTGCTTAAAGAATTTTTTGGCTATGGCAGAGTTTCTTATCCAGTCAATTTTCTTAGAATCTACATGACCTAAAACTCTTAAAATAAATCCTCGGACTCTTAATCTATTTTCCTTTTTACCTTGTTCTTCTAGTGTTAAAATTTTCTTGGGTCGTGGCATAATTGGCACAATATGATTCAAAATCACACTATACTATATACCTAGAAATCTTGGAATTAGAAATCTTCGTCGAAATCTTCTGAATTGTCGTTGCCTAGAAAATTTTGAGTGGACGCTATATTTTCTGCTTGATTCATTCCATTTATAAAATTGGTGACATAAGCTCTGATCCCCATTTCATTGATCGAATTCGAGAACTCTGCGCGGAGGTCTGGCTCTCCATTATTCCCAAAAAATATAATAAAATTTCCATTAGTTACCTCGCTCAGTGTATTCAAAACAGACTCAGGAAATTTAAATGGTTGTCCCACAGGGTCGATAAAGTTTTTTTTAGGCATATTTTTATGAAATATATTATACGCTAGTAATTTACACTTTTTTATATAAAAAAATTATAAATCTATACTAAATTCGTCTTGAAACATTTTTATGGATAAATTATTGATATTTTCGTCATATAATTCTATGAACAAAAATCCATTTTTCTCTGACCATTCTAGTTTTTTGGCGTCTGATTGGAGTTTTTTCAAATATCCGCCGCGCCCACCATGCATAAATTTATTATAATCAACATGTAAAGCGCGGGGACTAACTTCTATAATTAGTTTTTTAGTAAAATTAATTAAATCTAACCTAAGTAACGATCCTAAAATTCTCATTTCTTCACAGCAAATATCTCGTATCCAATATTTTTTTAGAAAAGATTTCACAAGAAATTGCGGACCACTAACCTTTCTATTCCAGTCTATCAGATAAGGCTTAATATTATAGTTTACCAGTTTATCTCCCGCTATCTTTGTTAATTTCATTAATTAATTAATTGGTAGCAATTAAAACTTTAGCTTTATTTTAATAAATCTTGGAATTTTTTATATAAAAAATCTACGACATCTTTTTTTTCATCAAAATATGCCATGTATTTTTTAATTCCAACGAATTTTTCTGGAATATCTGCTCCAAATTTATCTGTTAATTCTTTATATAAATCTTCTTTCCAGTAATAAGAACTTTTGTCTTTAACAACCAAATTCCACATTAAGGCCATGTCTGCTACTTCTTTTTCTACCCATACACTTGTCCCGCCGGTTCTTCCATATTTAATGGGATAACGAATTTCTTGACCGTAGGTTTCGTTATTAGATTTAACGATATTTATTTTACAATAATGGCCAATTGGTTTAGAATTTTTATCTCCTTCTATTTCTCTAATAATATCATCTTGATAGCGAGCACTAAAATCTAAAACCCAATCAGCCGCGTGTTCCCAAACGTGTCCGCCGCCCGCCTTGCCCTGTTTATTACTATCTCCTTTAGCACGCGGATCAATTCTAATAGAATCTCTTACCTGACTTATAAAAATAGAAATATGCCCTCGTTTCTGTAAAGCGGCAGCAGTTTTCTTCATAAATGTTGATCCTAATAATGCCCCACCAGCAACCTGATTACTATCTTCCATAGATTTTATACAATCATCTCTTTTTATCATCATATCCATCGAATCTATAATGAAAAAATATTTACATTTAGTTGGATTATTTCTAATTAAATCTCCTATAAAACTAAAAACAAATTCATAGATATTTGATTCCAATACGAAACAAGTTCCATCTTCCCATTCTTCAATTTTATTAGTGAATTTAATTCCTGATCTAGCTTGAACTTCGGGGGATAAGCGACCCTCAGACTTAATATAAACTCCTCTGTGGCCTATACCTCTCTTGAAAAAATGAAACATAAAGTCTAAAGAACAAGAGGTTTTTCCGCCGGAAGCGTTTCCAATAGCTCTGTGCGCGCCGCTGGCTAACCCACCGTTCATAATAGAATTAGCAATTAAACTAGAACAGGGAACTTTGTAATAATTATCTTCCTCAAAATTAAAATGATCATTCTTGTTTGCTTTTAGCAAGGCGGCGACCTGATCTTGTGGAGATAATACTTTTTCATCATCTTCGTTTTCTTTAGAGACTTTTACTTCTTTAAGTATTTTTGGCATATTGTTTTTTATAAATTTTATTGATAATTTCTTTCTAAATTATATACCTTTTATTTAACTTCTAGCTTCAAAACTAGAACATGCGGCGCATATAACCGGATTAATTCCTTGAATTTGTAGCTTATTACAAATTCGACCTTCGACATTGGAACCCGGCTGGCATCCACAGCTTGACCTTACCCAATAAGTTGTTAATTCACTTCTATGAAGGCATGTTTCAAAGTTTTTAATAGATTCTTGATAAATTACCGGGTCATTATCTTCTATTTTTTCTGGTGTAATATTTTCCCCGCCTATTTGTATTTCAAAGTTCATATTTTTTTAAGTTGTAAAAATCATTTCCGTTGTTTTTTGTCTTTGTCCAGTAATTTCAATCAATTCGGTAAAAGGGAGCCAATTTGCTTTTGAGTTTTCGCAAACAATAATTTGTCCGCGCCTACTTTTACACCAGTCAGCTAGTTCCGAATAATCAATGTTTAAATTATTTTCAATATAATGTTCTCCCCCAAATTGATAAGGAGGATCAATAAACCAAGTTGCTTCCAGATTTTCTAAATTTTTATAATTTTGGTTTAAGATTTTCCAGTGTTTGATTTTGTTTAGGTTTTGAGAAATCTGAGTTAAATTATAATATGGAGTGGATGCCCAATTGGGCCGAGATTTTACTTGACAACTCCATTTTTGGACAATATTTTTAGGAGTAATAGACCCACGATTTATACAAAATCCAATTAATTGTTTATGGGGTTCGGAAATATTTAAAGTATTTATGTTTTGCTGGACGTAAAAATCTCTACTTTCAAGAATTTCTTGTTCGGTGGCAAAGTTAATTAGCCAATCCCATATTTTATAAATCTTATCGTATTTATCATTTAAAATAATATTTTTTTCTGAATGGAGTAAACTATACCAAGCAGCTCCGGCAAATGGTTCAATAATTAAATTGTATTTTGGTTTTGGATATAATTTAGCAATTTTAGATTTGGAACCGTAATAAGAGAACATATTTTATTCTAATCTATATACTTTTATTAACCATTTTCAGGCCAAACTATTAAATTTTGATCTATTTAGGGGATAATGATATTGATAATAAATTGCCTTATGTTTTAAGGCCCAAAACCATCTAAATCCTATTAATCCCTTATTTTCTCCCATAAATTATAAAGTTGTTTTGCTTTATAATTTACACTAATAAAGTTAATTAAGATTTATAATTTTCTATGTCATTTCTGACCATCCGTGAAACTAGCTCAGGAAAAGAGATTTTTGGGTGCCAATTTAATTCTTTTCTGGCCGGGGTGGAATCACCGTGTAAGATTTCTACCTCACAGGGTCTATAGAATTTAGGATCAATTTTAATTAAAATTTTACCATCTAATGTCTCAAAGGTTTCATTTTCTGGCGGGACAATGCTCCCTACATTCCCTCTAAATGCCCATTTTCCCTCGATTCCAGATTGCTTAAAAGCTATTTCGATAAACTCACGAACCGAATGAGTTTCGTTTGAAGACAAAATATATTCTTTGGGTTTATCTTGGTTTAACATTTTCCATATTCCATCCACAAAATCCTCGCTGTCCGACCAATCTCTTTTTGCGTCTAAATTACCTAGACAAATAGGTTCAAATAATTGATTATTTTTTAAACTATGATAAATTCTAGCTACACCTTTAGTTATCTTTCTTGTTACAAATTCCTCCCCGCGTCTTAATCCTTCATGATTATATAAAATTGAGTGAATTGCATATAAATTATAACTCTCACGCCAAACCTTAGTTATAAATCTGGCCGCGCCTTTAGCGGCACCGTAGGGGCTGCGCGGGCGTATTGGGTGATTTAAGTCCTGCGGGGAATACTGAACGTCCCCCATTTCTTCGCTAGACCCGGCGGAATAAAATCTACAATTAGGAGTATATTTTCTAATTGCTTCTAAACATCTTAAAACCCCCATTGCGGTAACATCAAAAGTTTGTTCAGGAATTTGCCAGCTAGACCCAACAAAGGATTGGGCAGCAAAATTAATAAAATAATCCGGCTGGATTTCTTTTACTAAATTATTTATAGATTGACTATCAGATAAATCTCCTACGACCAATTTAAATCTATCGTTTTTTAATGCTTCTGTCAAATTAGAATAATCAGGTTTGGAAGAACGCCGGATCATACCAAAAATTAAATGATTGGTATTTTTTAACAAATAATCGGTCATATTAGACCCGTCCATCCCTGAAACCCCGGACACGAGGACTTTTTTAATATTATTATCCATATTTTATATTTTGATACTATTTATGACTTTCAAACTCTAAAGGATTAATAATATTAATATTTCTAGCAATAAATTTATTTCTTAATCTAAATAATTTATCATAAACGAAAAATCTTTTAATTGTTTTAATATCAAAAGTATTAACCAATTCTTTTAATTTTAAATCAGAAATAGAATATTCAAATTTTTTAACTCCATTATTTTGATTGGAAAAAACATGGTAAATCCCCGGCGTTGAGGAATTTATAGATAAATTTAAATCTTCTAAATTCAAGGTTTCCCCTGTTTCCAGAAAACTTTTTGTTATTTCTAATCTTTTTAAATCAAAATCTTTATCGGTCATTTTTAGTTTTGTCCGCCGACTTAATTTGATCCTTGTAAAATAAAAGGGTTGCATCAATTCCCGCCAAAAAACCAGATTTTATTTTTCCAATATCATCTTTGTATAAATTATGTAAATCTTGGGGAATAGAACTTGAAATAAAACTAAACCAATACTCTTGGGCAAAATTATCAAAATGTTTATCTAGTTTATCCATATTTATTATATATATATACTTTATATTAATTTTCTACGCAAGATACTAAAATTTTAGTTTCTGGGATTTGTTGTTTCGTAGCTGCAAAATAATTTGTATTAAATTCCAACTTATCTTCTCCATAATTCCACCGATAACCGCAACCGAATCCGCCGACTTTCTCTCCAAAATGTAGATTTTGATAATTAATTTTGCTAATTAATCTTTCTTTCGATCCAACCCAGCTTAAATGCTTGACGAAAACTTGACTTTGGGGGATAATTTTAGACCTAAAAAATTTATCACTAGCTAATTGCTCCCCGCTTTGATAGACACAATCATTGTCCCAATTAAAACTTTTTAATATAAATGGCGGATTTTTTACTTTCCAGACTCTATTAGGAATAAAAGCATCTTTTAATACAATATTTTCTTTTATAACATGATTTTGAAAACAAATTTTAAAAACGGAAACGTCTTGGTTTTTTTGAATACAATTAATAATGTTTTTTATTTCTTTTTCTGTATAGATTTCATCCTGCGCGTCTAAAATCCAAACATAATCAACATTTTCTTTCAAAAGAGGTTCTAGGGCGAGTGTCCGCGCGGAAGATTCACTTAAAGGAATTTCTGAAATATTTAAATAATCTAATTTATTTTCAGACTTTAGTTTATTTAGAATATTAATTGTTTCAATATCTGACCCGGCGGACACACCAAATGACGAGTATTCCTCAAATACGGCGTGAAATGCGCTTAAAACAAGGCTACAATCGTTTTTTAATGCCAAGAAGGGTTCTATTGCCCTTTCAATATTTTCGGCGGAATTAAAAGCCGCGATAACTAATCCAATTTTCATATTTTTTATTATTTTAAAACTACTTACTAAAAAATTTATTCATAGATAAACAAATCCATTCGGCCCATTTTTTACTAAATATTTTACCAATAATAATTTTATGTTTATCAGGATCATTTTTGTCTAAAAATTTTTGTGTATCTATAATATCAAAAGATTGGGTCAAATAATTATCTTTGATTATAAATCTTTTCATTTTTTAAATTTTTTCTATATAATCATTATATATTTTAATAATATTATTAACTACCTGTTCAGAACTAAATTGTTTAGAATATTTTTTGTTGTAATTTTCTATAATTTGATCGTAACTAGATTTATTATTTTGAATATCTAAGATTTTTTCTTGCATTGAATCTACGTTTGCGTCCGCGCAAAATTCTGGTAAAAATTCTTGAGCCGCGCCGGATTCTTTATTTAGAATTACTGGTTTTTTGGCTAAAATGGACTCAATACTCGTCAGCCCTAGACCTTCCATATCCGACGGTAACAAAACAAAATCGCAGGAATTATAAAAAATGTTTAACCATTTATCGTCCAAAACCCCGGCATATTTTCCATATCCAACATTTTCAGTTCCTACAACCAATAATTGTTCTTCGCTATAATATTTTTCCATCAAATCAATTACTAGATCAAATCTTTTGTTAGGCGAACTAGCCCGCCCGACATACAAAAATTTTAATTTATTATTTGATTCTTGTAAGGTAACTTCTGAAACTTTAACATTTTTAGCTGGTTGATATATCACCGGGGAATCAATATTATAATATTTTTTAATCTGCCCGGACACAAATTCAGAAATACTTGTTACAATATCGGCTTTATCTATAACTTTTTTGTATCGTTCTAAAATTTCTGGAAAGTCAGGCAGGAAATCTGGCAAATCCAAAATATTAACAATTTTTACTTTGTTGGGATATTTGTCGGCGGACTCCAAAAAATCTTTATATCCATCTGGATCGTTAACGTATAAAAATTCTGCATCTTCTGGGTTATCTGCTATTAAATAATCATTTTCCCAAAAACCTTGCATAATGCGCGGAAGCATGGCGGGTAGCCAAGACGAATCTGTTTTTCCGTAAAGATAGACTTTATTCATATTTTTTCCAACCTTTTAATTGATTTATTTTTCCGTTCCAAAGCCTTGTTATATGAGCCGTCTGTAATTTATTTTCTTTACAAAACTGTATTAAATTATTTGTTTCATATAAAATATTATTTGGACTTAAAAATTTATAAATAATTTTAGAAAAAGCATTTTCCGGCGTGGTCCAACCTTTATAGTGGCTTCTTTCTCCGTTGATTACTGAGTAAATATGGACAACATTTAAATTATTTTCTCTGCAAAATTTTCTTAAATTGTGAATATTTATTAATTCTTTATCAGGGTTTAATAAAATAAAGTCTTTTGCGTTTTTTTGAGATAAATTCTTTGCCCACTCCATTCGTTTGGGATTAGATCGGATTCTTTCGCTTAGTTTATTTTTTGTTTCTAGGGTCGCTTTCTTTCCTGTAAGTATTTTTGCTATTTTTTTTCTTGTTTCTAAAGAAACGTAGTGTCCCATTAGCGTTTTAGAAATTTTATCCTTCATTTCTTGTGTCATTACTATTTGATTACCCGGAGATCGAATATTAAAACCATTATCAGATTTCATAGATTTTAAACGCGTAGACCATTCAATCTCTTTTGAGTCTAGATCGTCCGTAGGAAAACATTCTTCTAATAAGACGAATAAAAATTTTTCTTCCCCGTATTTATCAAAATAATTTTGCAAAATCGGATTTTCATGCGAGAGATTCTTTAATTTATTTTTATGTTTTCTCCATCTGTCTTTAAATCCTTTTGGAGAGCGTGATAATCCAACCAAATGTTTTTCTTCATTAAGAAAAAAAATAGAATATATTCCGATTGTTGTTGGCCAACCAACCGAAGTGTCAAAAGTATAAGCGGAAAATGTATTTATTTTATTTTGAATAGTTAAATTTATTTCTAATTTCATCTTGGTGTTTTTACCTTTTAAAAACTTTTTTCATTGAATTTTATTTAATTTAAATTATAATCATTAATTTTATCAGACGGAACCAAAACAATATCTTGAGTCCACGGAGAATTTACGGTAATTCTTTCTAACGTATTTTCATTATACATAAAATAATTAATATGTTTTAGCCGTATAGTAAGTAAAATTGTCTATTTTCCCGTTTCTATTAATAGAAAATATTTCTTTATGTGAAAATGAATCATTTCCATCTAATCTTGTGATTTTAGAATCTTGAATATAGTTGTTCATATTTATTTGATTAGTTTTGGTAATACCAAACATCATTTCCGTTACAACAGAAATTAAATTTCTTAAATTTTTCGGCAAAAAAATCTCTTAATGCTTGATTGATGGGCGGGTAGGTTGCGTCGTGTCCCGCTATAATTCCGCCGGGTTTGAGTTTGGGATACCATGATTGTAAATCTATAGTAACGCTAGAATATTCATGTCCAGCGTCTACGAAAATAAAATCCACACTATTATCTGAAAATAATTTAGACGCAGATTCGCTGTCTTGTTCTAATGGCGTTACAAACTCTTTGCAGCCACATGATTCCATATTGGATAAAAAAGCATTAAAAATTGATCCTCCGTGTTGGGCTATAATTGGCGCATGACAGGCTGCTCCCGGATCACCTTTAAACGTATCAACCGTATAGAATTTGATTTTTTTATTACTATCCTTAATTTTACAAGCTTGATATGCTGTAGATTTTCCAAGCCACGCTCCTAATTCAACGATAACCGAGCCATCGCTGCTTTTTTCAACGAATTCATCACATATACTTTCCCAACTAAACCATCCATCAATATCTGTATATTTCATAATTTTATTTTTTCTATTTTTACTCTGTTTTTGATAATGCAACTTGTCCTAATTCTAAAGAGTGCCATAATATTTTAAAACCTTTTTCCCGTAAAAGGGGAACGGAATATGCAACTTTTCCGGTATCTAGTGTGGCCGCGTCATCTGATAGAATAATTGCATCATCTGTTAATTTATCTAAAGAAGCGACCACTTCACCTAATTGGTGATTGCAGGCTGCCCTCATTTTTTCGCCGTTGCCAGTATCATAACTATCTAAATATAGGAAATGAATAGGTTTATCAAATTTCTGTAAAAAATTGATAGAATCATCGACCGTATATGTAATAAAATTAGAATAATTTTTAGTATATTCGGCGCAATTTTGAATATTTTGGGGATTTATATCAACCGTGTATAAATGAGATTCCATCAATTTAGCGATCCGCGCAAATACCGATGTGCTATTTCCATCTCCGCCGTGTTCAAAAAGTCGTTGACAACCAGTTTCAACAATATTAATTAATTTATTTTTAAATCTTTTTTCAATAATGTTGACAGCCCGAATCATTGAATTCGTTCGACTAATTAAATGTTTATACCGTAAAATATATTCACGTAGTTCATCAAAGGAATTCGTTTCGTCGGTTAAAATGTTATTCATATAAAATTATATACTTTTATTAAATTTTTTCTTTAATTTTTTCTATTACTTCTTCTATTGAAATATTATTTATTTCTCCCGAAACAAAGCAATAACCATTTGGATTAATATAGTTATATGCTTCGTATTGAGTCCAACTAACAGTATTATGAGAATAAGCAGAGGCAATATGAGCAAAAGATGTATCACATGTTATATGGAGTTTAGAAGAAAGCATTGTTTTTGTTGCATCCAAAATAGACAATTTACTCGCCGGGTATTTTTCTTCAAGTTGCGCCTCGAACCTTGTATCTAGCCTAATAATTCTATATCCAAGTTTTTCAATATTGTCGAAAATTTCAATAATTTTATTTAGTGAAAATGTTCTAGCTAGTTGATTGGGGTGATTTCCACTAGCAAAAACGCTTGCTGTAACAACTTTATCATATCCATCTAAAAGATTAAACCATTTATTTAAAAACGCTTGTTTATTCGTAGGATGTGGCAAATTATAAAAATTATGAATTTCATCGGCCATGTGGGTATGGCGATACCAAAAATTATCCAAATGTTGAGGAAGTGGTGTATAAATTATATCAAAATTTTCTTTTCGATAAAAATCCAAATCTTTTTGACATGGATAATCGTCCATATTTTTACCCTCTAAAATATGAAAATTATCAATATTAGGATGATTATAGAAAAGGGGTAAGATATTCGCGTAGTCTCTGTGGCAACAAAAAGTTAATTGACTATCAGGATACAACTCTTTTACCGTTTTACAAAGAGTTGTATTTAGAATAAGATCGCCAAATAATCCGGCGTTAAATCCACATATTTTCATAAATAATATTAAATTTTTGGAGTAAAACTAATATACCCACTATCTTTTACGGTTAATAAAGAATCATGTGTTTCCTCAAAAAGATTAATAATTTTATCTAAATAGTTAATATGTTCGCGCGGCTTAATTGCAAAAGCTTCTTTTAAATGATTGTCTGGAAAAACTTTAGTTTCAGAAAAGATCATAGCATCGTCCATTAAAATAACATCTTTATTGTTTGGGCGCAATTCTTTAATTAAATTTAATTCTTCCCATAATGGCAATCTTAAACTTTCGTCCGCGCAGGAGTCAAATGGTATCCCAAAAACATCGCTGGCCGGAAAGTGGGCATCAACCCAAAAACATATATTTTTATCTTTAGGAATTAATGGTAATAAATATTTTAATCCCTGCGAACTAGAACTATTAATTATTTTAATACGTGAATCTACCGGATATTTTGGCAGATACGTATCAATAACTTCTTTTATTAATTCTATTGAATATAATTCTTGAAAGTTAGACCGCGCGGCATATTGAAGTCCGTCGCCCCACCCTAAACCCGTTTCTACAAAAATATCTAAGTTGTGTTTAGATTTCAATTGGTCTAGATTCCAAAATGTTAATGATCCCATAAATTTATATTTATACTGCTTTATCTTTATGTATGCAAACCATTTCTTCTGGAACCGGATTTAAATCAATACTTTCCTTAATCAAATTTAAATTATTATTATTCCATTTG
>Ga0181349_1000749_pt1 | contig 13842 bp, 14 predicted proteins | sample Su13VDMM110SD_FD_130106 | JGI IMG/M metagenome (GOLD analysis project Ga0181349, IMG submission 130106) | Freshwater viral communities from Lake Michigan, USA - Su13.VD.MM110.S.D | ecosystem: Environmental > Aquatic > Freshwater > Lake | place: USA: Michigan | collected 2013-07-16 | reverse complement strand
GCAACGCCCAGACCGAGGGCGGCAAGGCGGCGATTGAAGATTTCCCCAAGCGCAAGCCGGACGGCTCGGCCCTCGTCGTGCGCTTCTCCGGCCGGAACCCGGCGGCCGAACAATGGCTCCGGGACCATTCCTCGCAGCTGATCACCCGGATCACGGAAGACCAGCGCGCTGCCGCCCGCGCCTCTCTCCGCGATAGCCTCGAGGCGGGCGTCAACCCCCGGACGGCGGCGCTTCGCATCGTCGGGACGCTCAACCGGGCGACCGGCAAGCGCGAAGGGGGCATCCTGGGCCTCTCGGGGCCGCAGGAGGGCTATGTTCGCAACGCCCGGGCCGAACTGGCCTCCGGCGATCCGGCCGCCCTGCGCGCCTATCTGGGGCGCAAACAACGGGACAAGCGTTTCGACCGGACAATCGAGCGGGCGATCCGCGAGGAAACCGCGCCGCCGGCCGCGACGATCCGCAAGGCGATCCTGGCCTATGAATCCCGCCTCCTCAAACTGCGGGGCGATACCATCGGGCGGGTCGAGGCCTTGTCCGCTCTCCAGGCCGCCAAGCACGAGGCCTATCGCCAGGCCATCGAATCCGGCCAGGTCGCCGAGAGCGCCGTCCGCAAAGTCTGGCGCTCGGCCGGTGACTTACGCGTCCGTCATACCCACCGCGCGCTCAACGGGGACTCCGTCGCCTTCCGCGAGCCGTTCGTCACGCCTTCCGGCGCCCGGATGCGCTATCCCCTCGACACCAGCCTCGGGGCCGGGGCCGGGGAGATCGTGAACTGCCGCTGCGATGTGGAATATCGCATCGACTTTCTCTCCAATCTCGCCCCGGCCGTCCCGCCGGTTATTCGCGTTCCCCCGGCACCGCCGGTCGCGCCCGTTGAGCCCCTTCCGGCCCCCGAGCCCGTTCCTGTCGCCCCGCCCGCCCCGCCCCCGGCTCCGGCTCCGCCGCCCCGACCGACCGGCTACCGAGACGCCCGGCTTCCCAAGGATGCGGCCGGAGCGCGCGACTATATCCGCGCCGCCGGGATCGCTCTGAACGCCGACCTAAGCGGCATGGCGATCCGCAACATCGCTCCCTCGCTCAACGCGGCCCACGAGGTCGTCGAGCGTTTCGGCCTGGCCCCGCTGGACTTCATGGGGCCGATCACCCGCAGCGGGGCGCCGTTCCGGGTCAGCGCCCCGAGGAACGCGAACGCCGCCCTCTTCTCCGGCCGCCTTCGTGACGGCAACACCTACGCCGCGTTCCATATGCCGACGAAGTTCGGCGACCAGAAAGACGCCGACCGCCAGACCGCGATGGGCGAACTCGGCTCGCCGCGATACACCAAAGAGGCCCGGCTGGCCTTTGAGCAGCGCAAGAAATCGCCCGGCAAGACCGCGCCGGACGCCGAAGCCGCGATGAACGCCGTCGAGGCCGGCCGCTACGGCTGGTCGATCTCCTCCCTATCTGGGGATCGCACCCGGTCTGTCACGACCTATCACGAGTTCGGGCACGTCCTGCATCTGGTCGACAAGCGGATCGGCCCGGAGATCGACCGCTTCCTGGCGCAATACCGGCCCCGGGAAACGGGCTGGCAATACGCGCTCTCGCACTACAGCGGCGCGAACGACAAGGAATATGTCGCCGAGGCCTTCTCGCTCTATATGTCCCGCCCCTTGGCCGAACACGGCCGCATCCACCCCGCCCTGCTCGCGATCTTCAGGAAATACGATGCCGAATATGACGCTCGTTGAAATCCTCGAAGCGATTGAGGAGGCGGCGCCGGCGGACAAGGTCGCGCTCGCCGAGGCGCTTCTCGCGGCATACGAAGGCGAGGACAAGGACCTGATCGAGCCGGACGTGCTGTCCCTGGCGGTCCTCGGTTCGCAAGAAGGCGGGCTCAAGCCCCTCTAATGGCCCAAGGCTCCTTCGCCGCCGAGGTCAACGCCTGGGTGCGGGAGACCAAGGCCCGGACCGATGCGGTCTATCGGGAGAGCGCCCAGCGGGTGGTCGAGGCCATGCAAGTTCCCCGGGCGGCCGGCGGGAATATGAGGGTCGACACGGGCTTCCTCCGCGCCTCGCTGGTTGCCACTACGACCGGGGTTCTCCCCCCGTTGCAGGGCAAGCCGGACGGCGTCCTCGCCTTTGCCTATGACGCGGGCCAGATCAATCTCGTGATCAATGGGGCGGAGATCACCGACCCGATCACGGTCGCTTACACGGCCAACTACGCCAGGCCCCGGGAATACGGATCGCGCGGCCAGCCCGGGGATCGCTTCGTCGCCCTCGCCGCTCAACAGTGGCAGCGCATCGTTTCCGAAGTCGCAGCCGAGGCGCAGGCCCGGTCGGGAGGTTAAGCCCTATGTCCGACCCCGCCGATATCGCAACGACGCTCCTCGCCCGCTGCTCGACCCTGGCGGTCGGTTCCCCGGCCCTGCCAATCGCCTATCCCGACGTGCCGTTCACGCCCCCGGACTCGGGTAAATATCTTGAGGTTTCGATCTTCTACAATCGCCCCGCTTGGGAAGGGCTCAAAGCCGGCCGGATGGATCAAGGCATCCTTCAGGTCACGGTCGTCGGGCCGAAAGGCCAAGGCATCCCCGCCCTGATGCGCTTGGCCTCGGACGTGATGGATCACTTCCCCAAGGCTCTCGCGCTCGCCAACGGCGTCAGGATTGCGGGCCAGCCCTACGCCTCCTCACCGCTCCTGGATGCCGCCGACAGCCGCGTTCCGGTCACTATCCCGTGGGTTGCCGCTTAAGGCCCCGCGCCTTCTTCCGCTGGCCCTGACCGGCCAAGGACCCGCCCTGCCGCCGAGATGGGCTCCGGCTTCGTTCACCATCGAAAGGAGCCATCATCATGGCCATCTCAAACGGCATTGGCGCCGTCGTCTCCGTCGCAAACGCGGCGCTTGTCGAAACCAACCGCACCCCCTCGGCCTATACGTCCCTCACCTATGTCGACATCGGCAACGTCGAGTCGTTTTCCGACCACGGGCCGGAGGGCGCGGTCGTTTCCTTCACGCCCCTGGCGGATGGCCTGACCCGCCAGCTCAAGGGCGCGGCCAACCCGGGAAACATCACGATCACCTGCGCCGACGATCCGCTCGACCCGGGCCAGATTCTGATGATCGGCTACGCCGCCACCCGCCGGCTCTACGCCGTGAAAATCCTGGCCGCCGACGGGGCCGATAACAACGACCTCGACACGGTCGTCTATTTCGGCGTCCGGGTTCTCTCCGCCAAGGCCGCCCGGGGCGCGGACGGCGTTTCCAAGCGCGTCTTCGTCTGCGCCATCGACACGGCACAGCATGAGGTCCTTTCGACCGCGGTTGTCGGCGGCACCTAAGACCGCCCGACCTCAAGACCCAAACTCCCCCCAAACTTAGCGGCGGGTCGCACCCGCCGTCCTTTTGACAGGACACACGATGGACCTCTCCACCCTCGACACCGCCGATCTGGCAAACCAAGGCGCGGCGCTCGAACTGCGCGGCCCGGACGGCTCCCCGCTTCTTCAAGACGACGGGAAGCCCATCACGATCACGCTCTTGGGGGCCGATAGCGACGCCCTGACCGTGATCGCGACGCGCCAAACGAACCGCTACCTCAAGAACCAGGGCCAGATGCGGGTGACGGCGGAACTGGCCCGCGCCAACGAGCTCGAATATCTCGCCCGCGCCACCGTGGCCTGGGACGGCATCAAGATCGCCGGGGAGACCCCGGACTGCACGGAAGCCGAGGCCCGGGCGCTCTATACCCGGTTCCCCTGGATCACGGCCCAGGCCCGCGCGTTCATCGACGACCGCGCAAATTTCATGAAGGCCTCGCCGAAAGCCTGATCGCCTTCGCCGAGGCCGTTTACGCGAACCGCCGGGACTTGCCGGACTTCCCCGAACCGCTCGGGCCGGTCTGGCAAGCCTTCGTCGATCTCGCCGGAACCCGGCAAGTCGGCATGGCCGCCAACCCGATCACCTTCTCCGAGATCGAGGCCTTCAAGCGCCAGACCTTGACGCCCCTCTCCGCTTGGGACGTGCGCCTGCTCCGCCGCCTCGATCAAGCCGTCCTTCCGATCCTTAACCCCGCGCCCGCGTCGAACACGGTCAACGTCCGTGACGGCAAAGGCGTGTTGTCGATGATCCGCGGACAGGCCGCCAAGCATAACCCGCCGAAGGCCAAGGAGAGCGCATGACCGACCTCGCCCGCCTTGGCCTCGTTATCTCGTCCGAACAGGCGGAGCTGGCCGAGGATCGTCTCAACGACATGGCGGCCGCCGCCGACCGGGCGGAACACGCGACGGACGGGCTCGGCGTTGCCGCGCGCCATGCCGGGGGCGCGGTCGGGACGATGAACGTCGCCCTCCGCCAGCAACAGGGCGTTCTGGCGACCACGCGCGGCTCGCTCGGCCTCACGGCCACCGAGGGCCTCAACCTCGCCCGCCAGTTCACCGACATCGGGGTGACGGCGGCAATGGGGATGAACCCGCTGATGATCGCGATTCAGCAGGGGCCGCAAATCCTGGACACGTTCCAGATGGCGGCGCAGCGGACGGGAACGAGTGTCAAGGCTGTCATGCTCCAAGCGGGCGCGGCAATCTGGACCGCGATGGCCCCACTCCTGCCGTTCATCGCGGCGGCTGCGGCTGCGGCGGCCGTTATCGGCGGCTCCTTGGCGCTCGCCACCCGGGCGTTGAACCAAGAGGCCGGGGACCTCACCGAAGGCCTGGGGCTGACGGCCGACCAGCTGGAAAACGTCCAGAACAAGGGCGTGACGATGGGCGACGTCGTCGTCGGCTCGCTCCGCTATTTGCAGGACGTGATCTGGGATCAGATCGGGCCGACCGTGACGAAGATCGGCGACTGGTTCTCCGAGACGATGGACCGGGCCACGCGGTTTGTCCTGGACGGGGTCAAGTTCATGGTTGGCGCGTTTATCGGCGCGTATCGAGGAATCACCGCGATCTGGGGCGACCTTCCCGCCGTCATCGGCGACCTCGCAATCTCCGCGGCGAACGCGACGATCCGCGCCGTTGAGAATATGCTCAACAAGGCGCGCGAAGGCATCAATGTCGTGATCATGGCCGCGAAGGCGCTGGCCGAGGTCAACCCGGCGTTCAGCGCGGCAAACGGCCTCTCGCCCATCAGCGCCGTCAATCTGGGCGAGATCAGCAACCAGAACGCGGGGGCCGCGCGCCGGGCTGGCGTTCGGCTCGCGCAGGAAATGGCGGCGGGTATGGCCGAGGGCGGGGCGCTGGTTGACCGGCAGCTAGGCGCGCTCGGGGCGAGCATTACGTCGGCCGCCCAGCGCCGGATCATGCGCGAAGCGGGCGAGGCCGGCTCTACCCGGAACCGCGCCACGGGCCGCTCCGCCGGCGACCGCGAGGTCATGATGCGGACCGAGAACATCAGCCTCAACCAGCTGAACGCCGTCGTCCAAATGCTGCCCCCGCTCCAAGTCCTCGCCGACGAACTGAAACTGATCGACGGGCTCGCGCAGGACGCCGCCCGGGGCATGGCCGAGGCCTTCGGCGAGACCGGCCGGGCGATGGGTGACCTCCTCACGGTCATGACGGGCTACCAGTCTCGTCTGGCGGAGATCAATCTTGCCGAGAGCGAGTTCCGACTCAGCGGAGCCCAGGCCGACCGCGAGCGGGCGATGGCCCAGATTCAGAACTACGGCGACCTGACGAACGCCGCCAAGGACTTCTTCAAGGAGGGCTCGGACGGCTACAAGGTTCTTCACGCCGCCGAGCAGGGCTACCGGCTATTCCAGTTTGCGATGGCGGTTCAGTCGATGATGCTGGACACCCAGCAGACGACGTCGGCGGTCGGTAACAGCATGACGCGTGGCGCGGCGGCGGCGGCCGAGGGCGCGGCCAGGATTTTCGCCATGCTCGGGCCGTTCGCCTTCCCGGTTGTCGCCGGCATGGTCGCCCTGCTCGCCACCTTCGGCCTTCGTGGCGGGGGAGGCTCGTCGCGGTCGTCCGAAACCGTGGGCCTGCAAGGCGCGACGGCGACGGCCCGTGATCAAGCCGCCTCGACTCGGGCGAGCGGGCAGGCGTTTGTCCAGTCCCTCGCTCAAAGCGTTGAGGTTCGGATCACCGCCGACCGCGACGGTCTGAACGCCTATGTCGAGGGGACCGCCGCCCGCGTCTCCGCCCCGATGGCGGCTCAAGCGGCGGCCGGCGCCTATGGCGCGACGCGGTCCGACGCGGCCAGCGCCCAGCGCCGCAGCCGTCAAAGGTTCCTCTGATGCCGATAACGCTCCCGGCCACGGCCGCGCCGGTTTCGATCACGACCCGGCTTGTAAGCCATCGCCGCAATCTGCGCCCGACGTTCAACGGCCCCGAGACGCGGGTTCGGCGTCTGGGCTCGCGCTGGGCCGCGGATATCGAAATGCAGCCGATGCCCTACACCGAGGCGATGGAGTGGGTCGCGGCCCTTACCTCCGCCGAGGCGGACACGGTCATTTTCGAGCTGCCACAGCCCGAGTTTGTCGTCGGGGTGCCGGGATCGCCGCTCGTCAACGGGGCCAGCCAGCTGGGTTCCCTGCTCGACCTTGACGGCTTCTCGCCCTCCTACGTCGCCACGGTCGGCCAGTGGTTCAATCTCACGGTCTCCGGCCAGCTCTATCTCTACCAGGTCGCGACCGAGAAAATGGCGTCCGCCGATGTGATGGCCGACCTCGCGATCAATCCCATGATCCGCCGCTCGCCGGCCGATAACTCGGCGGTCAACTTCTCCGCCCCCAAGATTGAGGGCTTCCTCTCCGGCGATGAAACGTCCTGGACCTTGGATCGCGGGATGTTCGTCGGGCTCTCGTTCACAATCACCGAGAGAGAATGACCGATGGCCCTGGACGCCTCGCTTAATACGGCGCTCCAAGGCGCGGCCCCCCTTGTCTGCCTGCTTCTCAAGATTGAGCTCCCGGCCGGTGACGTGCGGCTGATCGACGGGGCGGGCGAGGTCGTCTTCAACGGCGAGACGTATCTCGGCAAGCACTCGCTCTACGGCACCCTCGACATGATCGAGAGCATGAACGAGGAGGTCGGAACCGAAGCGCCGATGGTGCGGATCAGCGTTCTGCCCGAGAGCCTGTCCGCCTTCGCCAGCATTACCAACCCGCTGAACCAAGGTTCCCGCGTCCGCATCTGGTTCGGTGCCGTCAATCCCACGACCGGGGCGCTGATCGGCCAGCCCGAACTGCTCTTCCTCGGCGAGATCGACACGGCCGATGCGGAGGTCGGGCGCAACAACACCCGGATCAGCTTCAACGTCGGCTCGGCTTGGGAGCGGCTTTTCGACGCCAACGAAGCCCAGCGCCTGAACAACGCTTTCATCCAGTCGGTCTATCCCGGAGCCCTCGGGGCCTCGTTCGTCATCGCGGTCCAGCGTGACCTGCCCTGGGGCTATGACGCGGCCCGCCCGGCGGTCGTCTCCGACGTCATCGGGGGCCGGACCAATACGGGCGGCACGGCGGTCGGCGGCGGGTTTGCTGGCGGCGGCGGCGGGGGCGGGAGCGTCGACGGCGGATTCGGGGTGTCGTTCTGATGAACCCGATGATCCGCCGGCAACAGGCGGCACAGGCCACCGTTGACCGCTTCCTCGGCAAGCCGCTCTCCTACGGGAAGGACGACTGCGCCCGAATGGCCGTGTTCTGCTTGAAGCAGCTCGGCGTGAAGGTCTCGCTCTTGAAGGCCGGCGGCTACGGTTCGCCCCGAGGCGCGGCCCGGGTTCTGAAATCCCTCGGGCACGACAGCCTCTCAAGCGCCGTCGATGCAATCGGCCTCCCCAGGATCGCCCCGGCGATGTGCCTGGCGGGCGATATTATGGCGCTCCCGGCGGACGAAAGCGGGGCCGTGGCCCTAGCCGTAGCGGTCGGAAACGGCCGCGCGCTCGCGTTCTGGGGCGGCGCGGACGGGACCTGCGCGATCATCCAGCCGCTCAAATACTCACACGCCTGGAGAGCCATCTGATGCCCATGGTCTTGGCGGCGGCGGCATCGGCGGTGACTTGGGTTGCCGGCACCGCGGCCGCTATCGGCATGGGCGCGTCCTATTTTGTCGCGGTCACGACCGGGTTGAGCTGGGTTCAGGCCGGGGCAATCGTCGGCGCGGCAAGCGCGCTCGCGCTCGGTGCCGCCGCGTCGGCCTTGATGGTTCCCCGGGTCGGGGCCGGCGGATCGCCGCTCCAGTTCAAGGCCGACCCCGCCGCTCCGATCTCCGGGGTGATGGGCCGCTTCGGCGTTGCCGGCCGGCAGCTTCACGCCAACGTCTGGGGCAAGGACAACCTCTATCTCTCGTTCGCCGTGGCCCTGTCGCTCGGCCCGATCCAGTCGGTTGAGGCGTTCACGGCGAACAAGGTCGCGGTCACCTTCCCAAATGCCCAGGGCCTCGCGGCGGCGGTCGAGCCCTACAAGGACAAGATGTGGCAGACCTATCGGCTGGGCCTGCCGACCGATGCCTGGTTGAGCCCGCCCACGGGCGTCGCGGACGGCTCCCCGTCCATGACCGAATGGACCTCCTCGCATACCCTCCCCGGCTTCGCCCAGACCTTCTGGACGATGAAGAACAACTCCAAGCGCGCCAGCTACGAGGGCGGTGTTCCCGCCCCGCTCTGGACGCTGCATGGCATGAAGCTCTGGGACCCGCGCGCGGACTCCACCTATCCCGGCGGGTCGGGCGCTCAACGGCGCGATGACTGGCGCACTTGGGTCTATACCGAGGACCCCTATCTTCACGCCCTCGCGTTTGTCCGCGGGCACTTCAAGCTCAACACGGACGGAACAATCGACCGGACGAAGCGGCTGGCCGGCGTCGGCGCTCCCGACGCGGCGGTCGATATCGCGGCCTTCGTCGAGGGGGCCAACGTCTGCTCCGCAAACAGCTGGGCGATTGCCGGCGAGTGGACGACCGCGGACGACAAATGGCAGGTCTTGTCCGCGATGCTCCAGGCCGGCGGCGGCGTGTTGCTGAACCGGGGCGCCCAGATCAGCTGCATGGTCGAGGCCCCCCGGACCTCGCTGTTGACCCTGACCGGCGCGGATATCGTCGGCCAGGTGAGCCTCAACGTGATGGCCTCGCGCCGGGATCGGCCGAACACGGTCGTCCCCCGGGTCCGCCTTGAGGCGCAGGGCTTCGAGGAGGTCGCCCTCGGCGCGGTGACCTCGGCCACATACGTTACCGAGGACGGCGGCGAGACGCGGACCCGCGAGGTTCCCTATCGCTACGTCGGGGACGCCAAGCAGGGCGCGGAGCTCGCGGCCTACGGCCTGGCCAACGCCCGCGAGAGCTTGAAGGCCTCGATCCCTTGCAAGCCGCACCTCCTCGGCCTCCGGGCTGGCGATGCGTTCACGGTCAACGAGCCCGAGCTTGGGTTGAACGGGCAGAAGTTCGTCGTTCTCAAGCGGTCCTTCGATCCTTCAAGCGCCGTCGTCACGCTCGACGTCCGCTCCGAAACCGACGCGAAACACGCTTGGGCCTTGGGCCAGGCCGCGAGCCCGCCTTCGACGCCTTCGCTCACAGCCGTCGATCCGATCCCCGCCACGCCGGTCTCTGGCGACTGGACTATCGTTGCCCGGCCGGTCGAGGCGAGCGGGGTCCAGCAGCCGGGCTTGGTCGTCACCGGCGCGTCGGTCGGCGACAACATCGGCGCGGTCTTGATCGAATACAGCACCTCGAGCTCCGGCCCGTGGCTGCAAGCCTATTCCGGCCCGCCGACCATCGCGACGGTCGATGTGAACGGCCTGATCGGGGGCACCGCCTATTACGTCGGGATCACCTATTTCTCGGTCCGACGTGTGCCGTCCGCTCAACTGGTGAAGGGGCCTTACACCGCGCCGGGGCTGACCTCGGGCGACGTGGTGCCGATCACGCCGGGCAACGTCGCCGGGACGCCTTCGCTCTCGATCTCGACCAGCATCGTCGCGGACGGAAGCCAGGTCAGCCGCCTGTCGGGTTCTTGGACCCCGCCGGCCAGCGCCCTGACCTATGTGGTCGAGATCGACAACGGGACGGTGACGACGCAGTTCGCGGCCCCGGAAGCATCCATCGCCGACCGGATTGTGACGACCGGCGCGACCTATCGCTACCGCGTCAAAGCCCTGAGCCGGACGGGAACGCTCTCGGCGGCGTGGTCGTCGTGGTCGTCGAGCGTTGCGGCGGGTGGCGATACGACCCCTCCGGGCGTCATCACCTCGCCGTCGATCACGGGCCAGCTCGGGTCCATCTTCGCGGCATGGACGAACCCGACAGACGACGACTTCGACCATGTGAAAATCTACCGGCACACCTCAAACGTCGTCGGATCGGCAACCCTGGTCGGAACGGTTCTGGCCGACAACGCGACGCTCTATGTCCCGGCCGCATCCACGACCTATTGGTTCTGGGCGGCGACCGTTGACCGGACGGGCAACGAAGGGGCGAAGACAGCCATCGGCAGCGCGCAAGCCCTGCCGGTCGGGGCGCTAGCTCAACTTGGCACGGTTGGCGCGGCCCAGATCGACAACGGGGCCGTCAGCGCGACGAAGCTCGGGGCCGATGCGGTTACGACGGCAAAAGTTCAGTCCGGGGCTATCACGCCGGTCTATGCGGCGCTAACGACGGGCACGGTAAACTGGACGGCCTCGGCTGCGGAGAAAGACCTTCAAACGGTCGCCAGCGTGGTCGTTACGCGCGGCAAGGTCATCATCCGGGCCTCGTTCACTTGCGATCTGAGCCCGCAAGGCAGCGCGTCGGTCGTCGGCATCCTGCGGCTCTACCGCGACGGAAGCGAAATCATTAACGCCCAGACTACGCAGCAGCCGGTCGCTACGCTCGCCGCCGCGACCAGCTTTGTCTTCTCGAGGCAATGGATTCTCGACTTCATCGATGACCCTGGCGCGGGCACCTACACCTACAAGATCGCTTTTGACCCCGGACACACCGCAGACGGCGACATCCGCCGCCGGTTCCTGTCCGTGACCCCGATGCAAGGATGACCCCATGATCCAGCCCGGCAACGTCCCGCTGAGGGCGTTCAGAAACGCGCCGTTCGTCCAGCCGATCACGGTCGCGAACTATGACTTTTCGGCGGCGACCTTCGCTGCCCAGGTCCGCGCCTACAAGGACGCGCCAGGGGCGGCCCTGATCACGCTGGGCAACGCCCTGGCGGGCAGTCAGGGGATTTCCTGCTCCTACGTCGCGCCGACCTCGACCATCATCCTTCAGATCGACGAGGCGACCATCGACGCGCTCCTGCCCTATCCCGCCAACGGGGTGAAGCAAGGGGCCGACGTGGAGCTCTACTGGGACTTCATCGTCACCGGCGGCGGGCTGATCAAGACGCGCCTGCTTCAGGGCACCTTCACCATCGAGCCGGGGGTCACGGTCTAATGCCCGTCATCGCACTCACTATCGCTGACCAGATCGTCAACGTGAATCAAGTCGGCCAGATCGGCCCGGTTGGCCCGACCGGCACCGTCTCGGCGGCTGGGGACGGCACCGCTGGCGCTCCGGGCATCTCCTTTGCCGCGGACCTCGACACCGGGTTCTTCAGGCCGGGAAACAACCTTCTGGGGCTCTCGACCGGCGGGGTGGAGCGGGTCCGGGTGGATGCCAGCGGCAACGTGGGGGTCGGGACAAGTTCACCGGCGTCTGGAACCAAACTCGATGTGGTTGGCGCTCTCAAAGTCGGGAACGGCGTTGCGAGTCCCTCCGGGCAAATGTTGATTAACAGCACGTCGGGAACTGGCGCGACGCTCCAACTGTTCCAAGACGGCGTAGAGTCGTGGACGATTTCTAACCCAGCATCATCGACCCGGCTTGCCTTCTCCGCGTCCGGCAGCGAACGCCTGACCATCCTAACCGGCGGCAACGTCGGCATCGGGACGGCTACACCCGCGACCAAACTGCATCTGGCCCAAGCCAGCGACGCCGCTGCCCAGGGCCTGCAACTGACGCGGTCTAACGGGACCGACTTCATGCGGCTCTATATGTCCGCCGGGGTGGGCAGTCTTTCTGACACGCTGGTCTTCAACAGCAGTTTCGGGGGAGACGTTGCTGCCATTGGACGGAACGGCGGGGCATACTTTGCCGGCAACGTGGGGGTCGGGACGGTTTCGCCCGCCAACAAACTGGTCGTTTCGGGCGGCGCAAACGGCTTTGAGTTTGTTCCGGGGGGCACCGGTTCCAATTCGATCATGCAGGTCTTTGACCGCGTGGCCGGGTCTTACGGCGGCTGCACTCTTGATTCCTCGGCCTTCACGCTCCGTATTGCTGGCGCTGGAAACGGGCTCCACGTCAACGCGTCAAGCAACGTCGGAATCGGGACGAGTTCGCCAGACGTGTTCGGTCGCGGCTATTCGGGGCGCATCCTCGGTGTGTCGTCGTCCGGTCAGTCGGCCATTGAACTGAACAGCGCGACCGGAAACGGCGCTTATTTGGACATGGGGGTCAATGGCGTTCGTTACCTAAGCATTTACGCTGACAGCACTTCCACTTCCATGACGACGACCGGCGCGCAGACGATCAACATAGCGACGACCGGCGCATCTGGTCTGTCGTTCGGCACAAACAACATAACCCGGCTGACCGTTGAGTCATCTGGCAACATCACCCCGAACTCAGACAACGCCTATAACTTCGGCAGCGGCTCGCTCCGCTGGGCCACGATTTTCGCGGGCACGGGGACGATCAATACCTCGGACGAACGCTATAAGGTGCTGCGCGAGGGCGGCGACCTGTCGGACGCGGAGCATCGGGCGTGGTCGGCGGTTCGGGCCATCGTCTATCGCGACAAGGACTCCTTCGAGCGCAAGGGCGACGCGGCCCGGCTTCACATCGGCTATTCGTGGCAGTCGATCCAGGCGGCGTTTGAGGCCGAGGGGCTGGACCCGGCCCGGTATGGCCTCTGGTGCGAAGATGTCCTGGAGGCCCCGGTCGAGAAGACCCGCACGGCCACGCGGCCGGTCGAGGGCCAGACCGAGACGATCCCGGTTCTGGATGACGAGGGCCAGCCGGTCTTCGAGCAGGTCCAAGAGACCGAGGAGGTCGAGCAGCCCTTCGAGGAAGTCCGCATGATCGACGGCGCTCCGGTGCTGGTGAGGGGCGTCCGCACGGTTGCCCAGCCGGTCTTCGACAGCGTCCAGATCAGGGACGAGGACGGCGAGCTGATCTTTGACACGCCGCAGCCTGCCGAAGACCCCGAGACCGGCGAACTGGTCGAGGGCGACCCCATCCCCCGCATGGCCCCCGTCCCCCGGATGATCAGCCGGGCAAAGACCGAGACCGTGCCGGTCATGGAGGAATACGAACAGACCTACACCGAGATGGAGCCGACCGGCGAGACGCGCGGTGCGCTGCGATACAGCCAGTGCAGCGTGATCGAAGCCGCCTGGCTGCGCCGGGAGCTGGCGTCCGTCACCGCCCGCGTCGCCGCGCTCGAAAACGCCTGAACCTGAACTTGGACCAAGAGCGAGACACCGCCGATGAGCCCTTCCGCCTGGATCGCCCTCGCCTCGCTCGCAGGCTTCGTTCTGCTTCAGACGACCGTGATCGCCTTTGCTATGGGGCGACTGTTTCAACGGGTCGCGACGGTCGAGAAGGGGCACGATTCCTTGGCCACGATGGGATCGGACGTTGCCGAGATGAAGTCCGACATCCGGCACATGGCGAAGGCCATTGACGATCTGACGGCGCGGTTAGCTTGGGCAACCGAGGCCGCTCCGGTTCGGCCCCGCGCGGCCAGACAGAGGACAGCGGCATGAACTTCCCGATCTCGCTCGAGCGCATCGTCGCGGCTATCGGCAGCGTCGCCCGGCCCTATGTCCTCTATTCCGCCGCTACGTCCTCGGCTTTGGCGACGGTCAGCATCGTCTGGATGAAGGCGGACCT
>Ga0181349_1000745_pt1 | contig 13924 bp, 5 predicted proteins | sample Su13VDMM110SD_FD_130106 | JGI IMG/M metagenome (GOLD analysis project Ga0181349, IMG submission 130106) | Freshwater viral communities from Lake Michigan, USA - Su13.VD.MM110.S.D | ecosystem: Environmental > Aquatic > Freshwater > Lake | place: USA: Michigan | collected 2013-07-16 | reverse complement strand
TTTAATTTATAATATACCAATTGGTAGTTATGGTGATATTGAATTTTCAGGAAATACAATTCCTATTCAATTATGGAAAGGGACGGGTAGTTCATTTTCTTTTGACACTTTAACTTTAAATTCAGACAATATTTCATCCGGAAGACGCCGTCTTGGGATGTTAGTTTATGTTTACGAAACAAATCAAATTTATCAGTATTCAATAGATAATTACAATACCTTATGGTCGGACGCATTAGGTGCTTCAGGACCGGGTGGTAATACTGTAGTTATATCAGATTTTGGAACAACAATTAAAAACAATACTTCTGAAGGTCAAACCTTTATTGATACTTGGATAGACTCAACTATTGAGGGTGTTAATGGGGTTACAAGACCAAATGCCAGATGGAGAATATTAGCGACATCTTCAACAGATATATATGTTACCGGAGGTACTTATTTTTCATCATCAACAACATTAGATTTATATAGAAATGATGGTGTGACAGTATCTATCACAGGATTTACATCCGGTGGTGGTGGTACAGGGACTTCAGGTACTTCGGGAACAAGTGGTTTAAGCGGAACTTCAGGTACAAGCGGAACTTCAGGTGTTAATGGAACATCAGGAACAAGCGGTGAAAATGGTACTTCGGGTATAAGTGGTTTAAACGGAACTTCAGGTACAAACGGAACTTCAGGTGCTAACGGAACTTCAGGTACTAGTGGTTCAGGTACTAGCGGAACTTCAGGTGCGTCTTTTGGAAATGCAGGAACTAGCGGAGAAAATGGAACTGCAGGAACTAGCGGAGAAAATGGAACTGCAGGAACAAGTGGTTCAGGTACTAGCGGAACATCAGGTGATAATGGTACAAGCGGAACGTCAGGTACTTCAGGAGCTAATGGTACGTCAGGAACATCCGGTACAAGTGGTAGTTCGGGAACATCAGGGACTAGTGGAACGTCAGGAGTCAATGGTACTTCAGGTACTTCAGGTACTTCAGGTACTTCAGGTACTTCAGGAGCAAACGGAACTTCGGGTACAAGTGGTTCGTCAGGGACTAGCGGAACAAGTGGTTCTTCGGGAACTAGTGGTAGTTCAGGAACATCAGGTTCAAGTGGTTCTTCGGGAACTAGTGGTAGTTCAGGAACATCAGGTTCAAGTGGTTCTTCGGGAACATCAGGGTCATCAGGAACTTCAGGTGTGAGTGGAACATCAGGTTCTTCAGGAACATCAGGTTCTGCGGGTACAAGTGGTACTTCAGGTGTTAGTGTAAGATTTAGTGGTACATCCGTAACTTGTGTTGATTTGGATACATTAGTTATTGGAAATAATGTTTCTATAACAGGAACAACAGGTTTATCATATTCTGTTGGACAAGGTGTTTTAGTTGTATTTGACGTTTCTAATTATTTTAAAGGTAATATCATATCATATAACTCAACTACAGGTGAGTTTGTTATTAAAGTAACGGAAATAACCGGTACAGGAAATCGTTGTTCTTGGACAATAAACTTACAAGGTTCACCGGGAGACGATGGTTCATCGGGAACTTCAGGAACAAGTGGTGAAAGTGGTACTTCAGGTTCTGCCGGAACAAGTGGAACCTCAGGGTCATCAGGTACTAGTGGTTCGTCAGGTTCTGCAGGTACAAGTGGTTCTTCAGGAGCTAATGGAACGTCAGGGACAAGTGGGTCAAGTGGAACATCAGGTATAAATGGTACTTCGGGAACGTCAGGTTCAAGTGGTACAAGTGGAACGTCAGGTGTTAATGGTACTTCAGGAACGAGTGGTTCATCAGGTACTTCAGGCGCTAACGGAACATCGGGCACATCAGGTTCAAGCGGGACTTCAGGAACTAGTGGTTCTTCAGGTACAAGCGGTATTAATGGAACGTCAGGAACAAGTGGTTCATCAGGGACATCAGGTTCTTCAGGCACAAGTGGTACATCAGGAACTTCAGGTTCTTCCGGTACAAGCGGTTCAAGTGGGACTTCAGGTACAAGCGGTTCATCAGGAACAAATGGTTCAAGTGGTACTTCAGGGTCATCAGGAACTAGCGGTTCTGCAGGGACTTCAGGTGTGAATGGAACATCAGGCACTAGTGGTAGTTCAGGAACATCCGGGTCTGCCGGTACAAGTGGAACAAGTGGTGCTAACGGTACTTCAGGGACTAGTGGTTCTTCGGGGACAAGCGGAACATCCGGTATTAATGGTACTTCAGGTACAAGTGGTAGTGCAGGAACTAGCGGGACTTCAGGTATTAATGGAACATCAGGAACGAGTGGTTCTTCAGGGACTTCAGGTACAAGCGGTTCTTCGGGAACAAGCGGTACATCCGGTGTTAATGGAACGTCAGGGACATCAGGTACAAGTGGTTCAAGTGGTTCAAGTGGAACATCAGGTTCTGCGGGTACAAGTGGTTCTTCAGGTACTAGTGGTGTAAACGGAACGTCAGGTACAAGCGGTTCATCAGGAACTAGTGGAACTTCAGGAACTAGCGGTATAAATGGAACATCAGGAACTTCAGGTTCGTCAGGTACAAGTGGTACTTCAGGTTCTGCGGGTACAAGTGGTTCAAGTGGAACATCAGGTTCTGCGGGTACAAGTGGTCAATCCGGAACATCAGGTACGTCTGGAGCTAATGGTGTGGATGGTGCCGTAGGTCCAACAGGTGCATCAGGAACAAGTGGAACTTCAGGTACAAAAGGGACTTCAGGCACAAGCGGTTCAAGTGGGACTTCAGGTATAAATGGAACTTCGGGAACATCAGGTTCTGCGGGTACAAGTGGCTCAAGTGGTTCTTCAGGAACATCAGGTTCTTCAGGAACATCGGGGTCAAGTGGAACTTCAGGTGTTGGAGCTGACGGTCTTAATGGTACTTCGGGAACAAGTGGTATTAACGGAACTTCGGGTACATCAGGTTCTTCAGGAACTAGTGGAACATCGGGGGCTAATGGAACATCCGGAACATCAGGTAGTTCGGGGTCATCAGGGACAAGCGGAACTTCAGGTGTTAATGGTACGTCAGGTACAAGCGGTAGTTCGGGAACATCAGGTAGTTCAGGTTCATCGGGAACTAGCGGTACATCAGGGTCTTCAGGAACATCAGGGACAAGTGGTGCTAATGGTACTGCGGGAACATCAGGTACTGCAGGTACAACCGGTTCGTCAGGAACCTCAGGTTCTTCAGGAACAAGCGGAACTTCAGGAGCTAACGGTACAAGTGGAACGTCAGGAACTTCGGGGTCATCAGGAACATCAGGTAGTTCAGGTACTAGTGGAACGTCAGGTACTAGTGGAGAATCAGCGGCGGTAGGTTGTTGGAATTGGGGGTCTAATCCACCATCTTCAGGGGAATTTAGAAGCAATGGCTCAACAGGATTAGGACCAAGTACAAATACTCTATATATTAGTGATATTACAAATAATTCTGTTGATTTAGATACGTATTTGAACACTATTACCATAGGTTCAGTTATTAAGATAACCGGATTTGGAACCCATTTATTTCAAGTAACATCTAATACGGACTCAGGTACTTACCATACATTTGGGGTAACATATTTATCAGGTTCTGGTATTGCTCCCATTGCCGGAGCTCCAGGATGTTTAGATTTTTATGTGTCCGGTACTAACGGAACTTCAGGAACAAGCGGTTCATCGGGTACTAGTGGTAGTGCCGGTACAAGTGGAACTTCGGGTTCTTCAGGGACATCAGGAACAAGTGGTGTTAATGGTACGAGCGGAACATCAGGTTCTTCAGGTAGTTCAGGTACAAGCGGAACATCAGGTGCTAACGGTACTTCAGGAACAAGTGGTTCATCAGGTACTAGTGGAACAAGTGGTGTGACACCATTACAATGTGGTGAATGGGTGTGGGCAATATCAACTGCACCGGGTAGTGGTGGATTTTATTTTGCGTCTAACGGTATTGGTGGTACTATTGGTTCAACAGACCAATTATTTATAAATGAAACTGATAATGCGTCGTCGGATTTTATAACAACAATAACTAACGCGCCTATTGGTAGTTCAATTTCTGTTACAAGAAATTCAACAACAAATACTTGGATTTACACTATAACAGCAAAAACTGATTTTGGTTCTTATTGGATGATAGATGTTAAAATTTCAGGTGTTGGTACTTCATCACTTTCACCAAGTAGTGGTGATAAATTTAGAATTTGTTTCTTCTTGGGAGCACCCGGTTCGTCAGGAACAAGTGGAACATCGGGAACAAAAGGTACAAGTGGTACATCAGGTTCATCAGGCACAAGCGGTACATCAGGAGCGACCGGAGCATCAGGAACAAGCGGAACTTCAGGTACGAGAGGAACATCAGGTTCATCAGGCACAAGTGGTGTGAACGGTACTGCCGGAACAAGTGGTATAGGAACCTCAGGAACATCAGGTACTTCAAGTACAAACGCAACTGCGGTATCGGTTACTAATGCAAACACATCAGGGTCAACATTTTATCCGGTCTTTGTAACGTCAGATGGTTCAACACAAACGTTATATGTTGATAAAGAATCTACAGCAGCAACATCTTTGTCATATAACCCATCTACCGCATCTTTATCTGTTGGTATAGGACTTGGAACTTCATCTGTCCTAACAGGTGCATTTGGGTTTTCTATTGGTATATATTCACAAACAGGTGGATTATCACCTGGATTAACAACAGACGGTTCAACAGGGTTATTATTAGGTGATGTTAATGCTCTTAATGCCTCAACAACATTTATTGGTCCAGCATATGCTGATTGTGGTCAGTTAACAAGTGGTGGGTTTAAATTTAATTCACCAACAACGTATAAACAACCAACATCAAACCTTGCGTACGGTGACGTAGTTTATTATGGTACGGGAACAAGTTTAACCGCAGGTTTTATTTATTATCTAAATAGTTCTGGTGTTTGGACAGTTGCAAACTCTAACCTTGCGTCATCATCAAAATTTATGTTGGCGATTGCCTTAGGAACAAATGCAACATCAGGTATGTTAGTTAGAGGTTATGCAAAATATGCGGTTGGAAATTATGCTTCAGTAACTCTTGGTCAAATACTTTATTTAGGAACTACAAACGGTTATTTCCAAAATACGGCACCGTCATCGACGGGTCAGGTAGTTAGAGTTGTTGGATATTGTGTGGACGCAACAAATGACATAATCTACTTCTGTCCAGATAACACTTGGGTTGAAATTTCTTAATATATGGCAACAATAAATTCTGCAACAACAAGAGGTGGTGTAAGAGCTGTAGGTACTGACCAATTATTTACTTCTTGGGAAGAGATTAGAGATTTTACTAACGCAACCTCAGTGTCGGTTAATACCAATAATACAGGTGCGGTTGGCGCCACTGAAGTAACAACCAAACTTGTAACAACTTGGTCTTGTAATAGGTATTTTATGGCGTTTGACACTTCATCTGTTACTTCAGTTCCGGGTTCTGCCACGTTATATGTGTATGGTAATACAAACGCATCAAGTGATTTAATTGCTGTTAAAGCAACTGCACCAACAACCTCAACAAATATTGCGACAACCGATTATTCAAACATTGTTGGATATGTGCAAACACTCACAATGGATGGTTATGTTACGGAATATTCAGACCCTATATCATCAGGATGGAATACTACCGGTTATAATGCAATACCATTAACCGCCGCAGCATTATCTGATATGGATAGTTCATCCACACTTCAATTAGCGTTGGTTAATTATACGTATGATTATCTATATTTGGGTTGGTTCGGTGGTTCATTTCAAACGGGTATTAATATTACTAATCAACCTTATATTGAATATACCGGTTTTGGTGGTAAAATTTTTAGTATACCATTGGCAGATATTAGTAAAGTTAATGATGTATTAAAAGGTAATATAAATAAGATGAACACCTAATCTATATTAGGTGTTGTATTTGTTTTATAACCATTTCTGAAGTTATTGATTTATGACATTCAAATTGACGTTCAGTGTTTTTATGTTCAGGACACCAATTCCAATCCCCCTTATCAAACTTAAATTGTGGTTTATTCCAACATCCATTACATACGGAGTTATTAACAATCCTCGTACAATTTGAAGTAAACTCGTGGTTATATTCTGTGAAATTAGAAATCATTACAACGTGTTTTCCGATTGCCCAAGATAACCAAGAAAGACCACTTGATAACCCAATAAATAATTCACTATGGTGAATACAATTTAGGGTGTTCTCAATTGAGGTGTCTTTTAATTTGGTTACGTTATTTAAGTTACCACCATTTTTAGATACGTTAATAACTTTGTATCCTTTTGATACTAAATAATTAACTAATTCTTGCCATCCGGTGGGGTTATTCCATAATTTTAGACCGGCAGTTGATTCATTAGCAATGGTAACGTATTTACCAACAAATGGTCTTGTTTTAACCTTAAAATCTATTGTTGGTTTTATTTCGGTGTATTCTAAACCTAATATATCTGTTATGGTTTGTTGTAACGGAATGATGTTTGGTTGAGTAGGGTGTTTTGTGTCTTCTTCAAACCAACCCACTTTATACATTGCAAATAAATTATGTACCATTACTCCCGGTTCAACAAATTCAAGTTCAGGGTAAGTGTTTCTGAATAACTTATTCCAAAACGTACATACTATGACTTCACAATTATGTTTTTTCTTAAATTCTAAAACGTAAGGAATCCAAGCGATGGTATCACCTAACGAACTTGACTCAAATGATATGAATACTCGTTTGTTGTTTAAGTTTAATTTATATTGAAATATTGTTTCATTCTCAGATTTAACTTTAATTAACCAATCGGTATAATATTCTCTTGAAACTTTAGTCCACATATTGGTTGTCAAATCAGTTGTGTGGTGTAGAATATCATTATCATAAAACTCCACTCTGAATTTCTTGTCTGAATTCCCTAATATTTCCAAAAACGGATTATTAACAAAGTGATAATTGTAATTGATGTTAGGTTCAACTTTTATATTTGATTTGGTTGTGTTATCAAAGTTATATTTAAGTAAGTTTTTAGTATCTTCAGAATCATACTCTTTTTTAATTAACTTAGTAACCTCATACATTTTAACCATTCTTTTACAGATGGTTGTCCAATCAAATTTAGTTCTATTTTTTTGAGTTAAGTCAACATAGTGTTTGTAGTTGGAAATGATATCACTAATTGATGACGCAACCGAATTAGAATCTCTATCGGTAACTATCATCCCGTCAATCTTTTGTGACCCTTCGTATGTTCCAACAACCGGAAGACCACAAGACACCGCCTCAAGTAATGTTAAGTTTGGGTGACCCGCCTCTAATATTGATGGGTGTAGGAATATTGAATGTGATTTATATAACTCTAAAATTTCATCTTCAGTTAAATTGGTAAGTAATAAGGTTAATTTATCATATTCTAATAAATCTTTATGATGTTCAAAAAAGTTATGGTTATTCTCCGGACCGGCAATTGTGATTGGTAGGTTTAGTTTTTTTGCCGCCTCAATAGCGAATCTAAACCCTTTACGGTCAAACGATGCGTTTCCACCAATTCCATTGTTGGCAATACATAATAATTTATGTTCGTTTCGGTATAGATTTTCTGTTTTGAAATAATCAACCTCAACACCGTGGGATAGGTAGAATAATTTATCGGTTTCATCAAAATAATCCACAAGGTATTCTGCGTGACAGAATGAGATGACTGACTTTTTAATCGCCTCTAAATTTTGTTTGTAATTAAACGACTCTTTACCATAATGAACTACGTGATGGTCGTGTAATGAAAAGATGTAAGGTAGACCTCTCTCAGCAGCCTCTAACGCTAAGTTGGCGATATGGATGTGAATGATATCTGAATTATCGGTTGTCGCCCCGTTAAGGTATTGGATTGCACATTCTTCACCCAAAGAATTTAATTCTTTATGATAATTCCATATTATTTTCTCAACAGCCCCCCAGCCATTTGGTGGGATTGATATTACGCCCGGTGTTACTTGTGTTATTCTCATCTTATGTTTTTTAATTCCCCATTTATTTTCAAATTCTTTAGATAAAAGGGTTGTTTTATAATATCTTTCTTTTTCGTTTATTAAGTTATGACTTTTTGATTCTAAATGATGGACTATTGAGTCTTTAACTAACGCGTGTTTTATATTGTATTTCTTTAGGGTTTGTCCGTAATCATCATCTTGGTACCAAAATGAAAACTTTTCATCAAATCCACCAATTAAGTTTAACACATCTCTCTTAACTAATATACACCACCCGTGTAATTCAACACAGGGTTTATACCCAAAATAAAGGTTACCGTCTTTGTAAAGGTGTGAGTAATGAGTTTGAGCAAATTCCGGTTCATATGGTGAAAACGATTTAATATCCGGGTTCAGTAAATATTCTTTCTCAATATTGTTTAACCAATCTTCGGTAAAAATTAAATCATTGTTTATAATTAAAACCCATTCATTAGTACAATAAGTTAACCCAATGTTTAAGAACTTATTGTAGTTAAATTTTCCATTGGGTATTATATTTGTTAAATTTGGGTAATCATAAACAAACTCACAATTTTTATTGGATTCCAATAATTTTATGTTAAAATTATGATTATCTTTTGATAATAACAAAGTTTCTATAGTTTGTTTTGTTAAACCATAGAAACTTTCGTTATGTGTATTTGTTAAACAAATTACGTCAATATTCATACTATCTTTTTATACCCCAAAAATATAAGTCACAAGAAGATGGTTCGTATTCAAAATTAAAATCTAAAAAAGTATTGTTAATCTCAATCACCGCTCGGATATCATCTTCTGTTAAGTTTTTATAGTAATTCGCCCATTTCTCATCAATACCTTCTAAGAATGGTGAGTCGGTAGGGTTAGACCTTAATGTCCCGTGTTCCGGTCTTCCGGTGGAAGCACAAGTGAATAACATAAGTCCTCCCGGTCTTAATAATCTCACCATATTTTGTAATGTTCTTGAGTAGTACATATCGTGTTCAAAACACTCGGCAGATGTAACAACATCAAACTGAAACCCTGAGTCATATAAATGTCCCGGACAAACAACATCTACATTTGAACCTTGAGCTAAATCAACACCAACGTAATAAAATGGATGGTTGAATACGTGTTTAATATTTCCGTTAATATCTAATGACCCAATATCTAACACTTTAACATCGCTAAAATATTTTGGGTACGCTTGTTTAACTCTTTTGTAAAAATTTTGTTGTAATTCGTGTGACATATTAATTAATTTCTATTATTCCTTTATCTTTTATTTTTTCTAAATTTTCTTCATCTAATTTGTATGATTTAATATAATTAATTGAGCCGTCAATGTCAAATACCGTTAATTTTAAGGTATTGTTATCTAATAATAGTTCTCTGTAAAACCAATGTGAAGGGAACATAACCTTATCTTCAATTATTTCTCCATTTAATTCCACAACTATTTTTTTAATCTCATTCTTTAATGAATTGTTATGACAATATAATACCGGATATGATGGGTTATGAATATTGTATAGTAATTCAAAGATAAAACTTTCAACTCTAAAGATGTTAATTTGACTCTCACTAAAATATTCACTTGAATGGATATCAATTATTAAGAAATCATCTTCATATTGATTTAACTTGTTGAAAAATGCTAATTCTAAGGTGTGACTCATACCTGTTTCATACCATTCGTTCTCTGTGGTTGGAATAATGAATTTCTCATTAAGATATTTTGGTGAAATTCCAAAGAGTTGTGTTTCATAAACATATGAATCATCTTGTCTAAATGATTCCGGTTTGAAGAATATACATTTTTTATTCTTACTAACCATCTCATCGATTAAATCAATAAATTTATTTGAGTCATTCTCAGTAAAAATGTTATCATTCTCAATAAAAAATACAAAATCATAGTTTTTTATTTCAGAAAACTTAAAAGAATTAAACATATTTTGACAAATCGGTAATGAATGTCTTGAATTAAAAACTTTAATATGGAAGTTATTATTATTGTACCAATAATAAGGAGACCGGTCCATCGGGGTCAATGTTTGATTTTTATCGTAAATATAATAATCAATCATTGATTGTAATTCGACTGATACCGGATAGTGACTAACTATCATAAATTCAAACCCCAAATGTTTTAGAGATTCTATTTCCTGTTTTAATACGTCTTCTTTTTTTTGAGTATTTGGGTATGCACCAATAACAAATAAAACTTTCATTACTTTATAAATGTTTTAACTTCTTTATCAATAAGTGAATAACCATCAGCTTGGGTTGTTATTCTTTCTTTTAATATCCCCATATTTTTACCTGAGAAAATTATGTTAAAATAGGTGTCGGCACAATCCCACTTATGTGTGAGTAATTGTTCAAACAAATATTCTCTAGTCTTTTTTGGAAACATAATACATTGTAATCCGATAATTTTATCGGTGATGAATAACAAATCTTGATTTGGAATTTCTTTTATCACATTTGATTGGTGCCACCCAAAATCTAATGTTTTAACATCTCCGAATGAGAAATAGGAAATATTTTCATTGTTAATTATTTCACAAACTTTAGTGACTTTGTTAATAAACTCTTGAATTGGTACTTCAATAATACAATCCCCCTCACAAACAATTAAAAAATCTAACTGAGGGTCAAACTCAGATAATATACCAATTTTGAATGATTCAAAACAACCATAATGTGATGGTGTTAATGCGTAACCATAATCCTCACTAGTAGGGTCTGTGTATTTTTCAAGTCTAACGTCAAATGGTCTTACACAATTATGGCTAGGTGGTAATGATTTATATGGTTCATTTGTGTGTAGAACATATTTTATTCCGTACTTCTCAACCTGTTGTACTGATTCTCGAGACAATCTTTCTCGTTCATCATTAATTGTTGTTTGTAGATGAACCAATTTAATATTAATTGGTCTCTTCAACTTAAAGTATCCGTTTTTCTTAAACTCTTCAATATTTGAAGGGTTTAATGAATATTTTTCACTAGCGTAAATCTCACCTTGTTCATAGAAGTTTATGTTAATAACAACTTCTTGACCTCTATACTCAAATTCTTGTATGAACTCTTTTTGTGTTTGAATATTAAATTTTTTCTGATATGAAGTATGATTCATAATATGAACCTCAACATCTCTATCATCATTGTTGTAACTATAAAAATAAATTACCCATTTACTTGGGTCCTGAGTTGGTAGAATTGAATAGTATTCTGATAATGATTGTACACCTCTACCGGAGTTAACTAATAGAGTTTCTTGAGGAGTTGTAAATATTTCTAATGTTTCTTCCGAATATAATTTATTATACATAAAATCTTCCAAGAAATTATGACAATTTAATAATTTACATTCATTCCTATAATCATCCGTTGTTTTAATATGTTTGAATTTATCTAAGAAGAAATCGGTTCTAAATCCCATTGAGGTTGTTTCAATACCTAAACCTAAATCAGTTTTTAAGGTACATAGATATCCATCTCTGTTTGATAATTTGTTAAACAAATTATTAACATTGTTTGTGTCGTTAAGATTTAAGATTACATCGTAGGTTATATAGAACACTTTATTAAACCCAAGATTCTTTGCCTCACTAAACCCATTTATTAAATTGGTTAGAACCGGAAAAGATTGATTCAAATCTTTTAACCCATTTAGATTTATCTCAACATCATATGATGCTTGGTGATTATAGAATGTGGTATAATAAGAATGTTCCGTTTTTGGATTGTTCTCATCATATACATAGTAATCAACACTATTACGTATTTCATCTGATGCCGGATAATGTGTTACCAACATTATTTTTCTACCTAAATGTTTTAACGACTCAACACACTCTAAAGTTAATTGAGTTCTCGTTTTGGTGTTAGGATAAGTTCCAATGATGATTAACTCATCGTCAGTACTTTCCACCGGGGGGTTTAATATCTCCAATAATTTGTTGGTGTCAACTTCAATGTCTCCGGTTAAGAATGATATGTTGTCGTAGTTATCGTATTTTCCACAATAAACATCCAAATTATACATCATCATTGGAATCTCATATTCCAATGCCTCTTTAAGGGCAATCGGGTTTAATTCCTTATTATTTTTATCACCTTTGGATGGGAATAAAAATAAATCACAAGATTCAATAAACGTCGACACATCACCACGTTCTCCCCAAATAACACAGTTGTTTGTTTTTTCATTTAACAACGGCTCCCAATAACTTTTGAAGTTATCCGCCTGATTACCCAAGAAATGGAATTTAATTTTATGGTCTTTTAATCTTTTTGCAATCTCAAAAATGTATCCTTGATTCTTTCTTTGGGTGAACAACCCCACATTTAATACGTGTTTATAAGTTGGGTCAAATTCTAATTTTTGTTGTGAACCACCTTTGTCTTTATATTTTTGGTCAACAGGGTATTCAACAATATCATATGGAATATCATAGATGGAATATCTAAAAGCGTTGAACGCGCTCACAAATATAAATTTATCCGGAAACCATTTCTTTGAGGTTACCGGGAAACTTGAATCGTGAGTTGTCTCAAATATTGTGTATGACCTATCCTCTTTATATAATTCTTTAGTTATGTTATCGTCCATAAAAAATTCAGGGAACTCTTCCATACTAATGATGTCAGGATTAAATTCTCTAACAATATCCAATAGTTCAAATTTATTATCACCTAACGAATGAAAGTTGTCTCCTAATATGTTTTCTATCTGATTTCTTTGAACCACATAATTCCACGCAACAAAGTTATACTCAACGCATTTTATAATGTATTCGTCGTTAATTAGTTTGATTTTGTTTAAGGTTACCTGAGGAGCACCACCCGTACTTAAATGGGGGGTTATAATTAAAACTTTTTTCATACCTTAAAAATAATTAAATGAGTAATTAAGTCAATAAAACTATTTATGGAAAAAAAATTCTATTTATATTTATAAGGATGGTAACCATTGATATTACAAGCTTATCGGGACACTCACCATATGATATATCCATATGCGATATTTCGTACTCAAATTGTACCGTTGTCGCAACCGGAGTTGTTTCAGCACCTGTAACTGTAACGGTACCAATTTTATTACAATCGGCAACACAGTTAATTCTTTTAATTACGGATTCGATTGGTTGTGAGTATTTTGAAGTACTCAATTGTATTACACCAACGGTAACTCCAACAGTTACAACAACACCAACGGTAACCCCAACAAACATTTCTTGTAATTGTATTACATTTGTTAATAATAATCCAGCAGATTATGGATATAGTTATACGGATTGTAATGGTTTTAATTATACTTATAAAATATATGCTTATACGACAATTTATGTTTGTGGTAAAGACCCTGTTGTAATAGGCCCGGTAACATACTCAATGGGGTCTCCTTGTGTTGACAATAGTTGTCCAATACCAAGTCAAACTCCAACAACAACACCAACGGTTACACCAACATTACCACCAATAATTGGATATTTTGAAGATTGTTGTGACCCATCAAATCAATTTATTATTGCAGATATACCAATATCGTATTCACCATTATCAGGAACATACTTTATTAGTGTTAAAGAATTTATTGGATGCGCAACATCTGTGAGTAGTTTTAGTTCTCCAAACGTTTACTTGTTTGATTTAATGAGTCTACCAATCGCAAGTTGTGATGATTGCTTCAAGGAAAACCCATTTTATGTTTGTGTTACACCTACACCCACCCCAACACCTACATTGACACCAACATTAACGGTTACACCAACATTAACGGTTACACCAACGGTTACTCAAACACCAAGTATTACACCAAGTATTACACCGACAAATGTTGTTGTTGATTGTTCAACATATATAATAACGGGTGGTACCGATGTATTCAAATTTGATGTTGTAACAAGTGTGTTAACTTC
>Ga0181349_1000743_pt1 | contig 13978 bp, 23 predicted proteins | sample Su13VDMM110SD_FD_130106 | JGI IMG/M metagenome (GOLD analysis project Ga0181349, IMG submission 130106) | Freshwater viral communities from Lake Michigan, USA - Su13.VD.MM110.S.D | ecosystem: Environmental > Aquatic > Freshwater > Lake | place: USA: Michigan | collected 2013-07-16 | reverse complement strand
AGTGGTTCGAGCCGTTGATGGGCCCGGACGGCCTTTCCAAGACTCCCGCCGAGGAGCTCTTCGAGTCGATTGATATGTAAAGGCAGCCGTCAATGTAAAACAAAAGATGGAAATCATCATAGGGTACACAGACGATCGCCAACCTATCTACCGCGCCGCACCGGGTCACCATCGAACCATCGTGTTGCCCGCGCCCGTCAGAGGACTCGGGTCAGTTGCACCAGACACACAGAGCTGACCCATACACGACTCCTCTGAACGTCAAGTCTTCTTTCTTCTCATAAGAACCTGTGAAATGGCGCATAAAGTTGTAAGGAATTTCGTCCTCTGCGAAAAATACAAAATAAGACACATCAGCGATAAGACCATCTTTGACGTGTTTTTCTTTCCATCCAAACTCGCGGAGGTCATCATGAGTCATATCCTCTGCCATGACGAGCATCTTATTTACTTAAGGATATGTTTAAAGTTTTAAGTAGTAATGGAGCCCATCTTTGCAAAGTATGCTTCGACTATCGTTGGGTCGGGTGACGGTACCGACAAGGACACAACCCACAGCTACCTACCAGTCTATGAGCAGACACTTGGTCCTCTGCGCGACACGCCTCTGCGCATGCTCGAGATTGGTGTGATGACAGGTGCTTCGCTGCGCGCCTGGGACGAGTATTTCACACACCCCGACAAGCAGATTCACGGAGCCGATATCCACCCCGAGTGGCTCAAGTTCGAAGTGAAGAATTACCACGTGGTCGATGCGACTCAGCCTTGGGCTCTCGAGGAGCTTGGTGGTGAGTGGGACGTGGTGATTGATGACGCATCACACCATCCCGTACACCAGCTACAGACACTGGAGATTTTTGGACCACTTATTCGACCTGGTGGATACTATATCATCGAGGACATTGTGAGTCTCGAGGTCGCCCAGGAACTCTATGTGGCTGGCACTCAACTCGGCTTTGACATAACCCTACACGACTTGCGCTCTATTAAGAATCGCTACGACGACATCATGCTCGTTATGAAAAAGTAACTCTAGGCGTCTTCTGCGGCTGCTTCAAGGACGATTTCATCTACGGGGAGCGTCTCGACGAGTCCCCCTTCGACCGTCTCGCCTGCCGCCGGCGAAAAACACGTTTCCTTTATAGCGCCTAGTGCTGTGGACACTGCATTGCCGCCAACAGCCGCGGCCGCACCCTCGCCGATTTTCGCTCCCACTTTGTCAAACGTCTTTCCTGGATGAGTCATATACAGTCGGGGAACATTTTAAATCCAAGACGTGACATTATAAACAGTTAAAAAATTATTTGAATGAATAAGAAATGCAAATCTTTGTGAAGACCCTGACTGGCAAGACCATCACACTGGAGATTGAGTCGAGCGACACTATCGCAAACGTAAAAGCGAAGATTCAGGACAAGGAGGGCATCCCGCCCGACCAGCAGCGCCTCATCTTTGCTGGCAAGCAGCTGGAGGATGAGCGGACTATGGCAGACTACAACATACAGAAGGAGTCAACTTTGCACCTTGTACTCCGGTTGCGTGGAGGGGATGGCACAACGTGCCGGACCTAAGAGTCCTCCTTCCGTTCCAAAAAATAATTATAAATTTCTTTTTCTAGGCGGAGGCCAGTGGCTGACAGGCGCACACACTCTGTTGACGTGTCCAAGTCTTCAAACGGGTCAAATTTATTTTTAGTAATTATGTCCCAGCGTTCCCTGTACCGTCTATTCTCAAGAGAGCCGTGCCAGTGGTGCAGGATTGTACCGGGGACGAATGAAACCTTGAACCCCTTACAGAGCAGCTGATACTCTTTAAGCATCGCCTTGTAATTCTGGTGTATATTGCCTGGATAGCTCATATCGACTTGGCCTATCCAAGCCATAGCCATGTGTCTGTCGGCCGATCCGAGGATTGCCCAGTCGACGAGTCCGCCCATCTTGTCCCATGTGCGGTGGTTCACAGCCCACCCGTACCCACTGTGCCAGAACCCGTACCGGTCATTCTTGGTGAGAGGCGTGCCGCTCTTGGCGTGCATATATCCAAAACTTTTATCAATTTTTATAGATTCACCGTCTGGCCCGAGGTTGACAGCCGTCTGGAACAGCTGGACCACGTCATTGCTCCTGAGCTCCTTGACAGTGTCCGCCACCCAGTTTGTATTCAAAAATGTAATGTCGGCATCGACCCATGCCACGTTCTGCCATGTGTCTGGCAGCCTGGCGACAGCCATATTGACCAAATTTTCCTTTATCCATATTTTGTTCTTAATCTCGAACCTGAACTGTTTGTAGACGGGGAGGCAGGGCAGAGCCTGACCGTACTCGGCCACGACGAGCTTGATGCCCGGCACATCCTTCATCCGACTGACAAATTCTATAAAAAGTTTTTTTCTTTTTTGAAATCCACAAAAGTTAAAGTATGGCAGGACGACGTACAGTTCGGTCGTCTGTCCTCGAAGGCACATCTATATATTTTCAAAATACTTTTTTATTTGTTGGGGTGACATGCCTTTGATAACCTGACTCGCGATGTACTCTGCACAGTGGTCGATGAGGCGGTCGTATGCCAGGTAATCTGCAGCAACTATGACAGACTTGACTGTCTCGTATTCCGCGAGTTTGCCGCTCCGAAAAAAGTGATAAATCCGGATGAAGGTGGCTGCGTCTATGTTGACGAGCGGTATGACATCGTCACTCTCCTCGTGGAACATTTTTAAAACATTACAGTCATCGACAAAGGCTTGATGGATATTGAAAAATATCTTGTCGGACGTGATTACGGTTGCCATTAGTTAACGGTAGTGCTCAATCTTTAGGTGTATGATGATTGAACCGGGTGAGCAGCTCGGTAGGCAGCGGTGGTATGGACTCGGGTGGCGGTGGCGGCATCTGCTTCCCGCCCCACATACCCTCTGCGACGTTCTTTCTGTAAACCTCTGGGTCCTTGGAAGTGGTGTCATCGAGCGCGTGTGCGTACGTCGAAAACTTCTTGTAGACGTGTTCCCAGTCACCGAAGGAGCTGAGGTGCCAGCCGGCGTTCTTAAACGTGGGTAGCTTCCAGCGCATGTCGCGCAGGCGATTTGGACCGTGCTTGCCGAGCATCTCACGTGTTGTGATGACAGTGCCGAACCACGGCTCCTCTGTAAAGTAATACTTGAGCGAGTATTCGAACATGTGCATGTGGGCTACCGTCACTATATGAGGCAGCTTTTCGTACCGAATCTTGCGCATGTCCGGAATCTCGTCCACGTCACTAATCATCACGATTGCATGATCCGGTACGTTCTCCAGACCAGCCATCATGCAGTTGCGCTGGTGCTTCTCACGTGACCATGGGTCCCTGTCTGTCGGCATATCATTCGCAAGAACATAGGTGATTTTCGGAAGCCACTTGGCGAAGCGCTCCTTATTCTCTTTAAAATACAGTGACTTCTTACTGCCTAGGTGAGTCACCTCCGCCTCGACGAGCACAAACATATCCACATACTCATCTAGGAGTGTCAGTCGAGCCTCGAGTACATCGAGCTCGTTGTAGAACATGAAGCAGTCGACCAGCATTACTCTAAAAGTAGTTTACATTCTTATCTGTAAAAGTTTTAAGAATTCTTTTATTATTTTCGATATGTGTACCTTCACCATTGTTGAAGTGGAGCGCATCCTCTCCAAAACCAAACTGGTATTGTTTCAGCATACCTACGTTACACTCCTGTACACACAATGTCTGGATAGGTACCTTCAGGTGATGGAGTAGGTTCGACAGGATCATGTCATCGTTGTATGTCAGTTCTAATAATTCTAAAATTTTTGATAAATTATTTTTTATAATTTTTGCCTGAATGCAAACCCCACCATACCCTTCGATGACGTCAACCTCCTTTGCCTGTCTACGACTTACACTATTTGAAAAATATTCGGAAAAAGTAAATCCAGACATACCCCAAACACCAACCTTGAACATGGATAGAACCTTGACCAGGTTCCGTGGGTAGTCAGTGTCGTCATCTAGGTAGACAATCTGTTCTTCGTCCGGGAGGACCAGTGCCGGTGCGATAAACTTGGTCGCCGGCCCGTAATCCTTACCTCTCAGCACTTTGACCCTATCACTGTTAAAGATGGGCGGGACCACATCCACATCCGGGAACCTGTTGTACTTGTCAGGGATACATACGTAGACTATCGGTGAGCCTTCTTGTTCCAATAATTTTTCGACAATTTGTGGGAGATACTCGAACCGACTCGGGATAGAAGTCAGACTGATGACAACTCCTTTCAAGGCGGAGCCTTGTTTCCTGTCAGGAGGCGAATCTTCGATTCGCGAAGGTGTCATCTCTAATCAACTATAAGAATATCATCCTTAAGTTTTCCTTCTACGAGTTCAAGTTTGAACACTCTCGGTTCTCTGTTATACTTTTTGGTGATAATCTCGAGCTGACAGCCTTCACACCCAAAGTCTGTCTGTCGGAACATGCGGAGACCCTTGGGGCCTACGCCGAGCCTCACGAGCTTGAGGACATCGTGCCGGTTATCTATGACTGCCGAGATGATATAGAGGAGCTTGCGGGTTGGTCCGTCCATCACCACATAAACATTTTCAGAATTTTTATTGTATTTTTCAGTATCGTGGAAGCCAAACGTCTTGGGAATGTCGTTCCCCTCTGTCGAGAAGAGGTTACAGTCGGCACGGGTAGGAAGCTTGTACCTATCCGGCTTTGGGTCTGTGCAGAACCCTGACGCGTACCAGACATCCTCTGGCATGACGACCGCCTTTGTGTTATCAATCGGGCAGGGGTTCTCGATTGCGAGTCTGTAGGTGTGCCAGCTGCTTCTCAGCGAAAAGCCGCCGTTCCCCTGGAACACGCGGGGATCGCCTGTCGGGAAGTGGTTCCAGGCTGACCCTATGTAATCATAGTGCATGAATCTCAGGATGGAGTTGTGCTTGATGCCAGTATCCACATTAAAAATTAAAATTTTTTCATAATTTTTTATGAAGCGGGACCAGAGGGCAGGGGAGAGCTTGAGCAGGTTGCAGTCCAGCTCGCCAAAGCCCTTGGGCAGGAGCTCGAGGGTGACGTTGGTTCCCTTCCCGATGACCCGCTTGACCGTCGCCTCATTCTGCTTCGAGTGCATGACGTACAAGGATGCGAACGGCAGCATACACGAAAAGTTGCGCAGTGCATATTCTATGAGTGGGTGGTCTCTGGACTCGACGAAGAGGCCGACGAGTGGTGACTTGGCTGGGTGACTCCTGAAATCACACTCCCATGTCACATTTGAGAAAGTCTCCATTACTTAAACAAGTGGGCCAATGTTTAAGTAATGAGTGGACGCGTTTTGATTACTGGTTCTGTTGGTTTCATTGGGCACCATGTGGCTGCCCGTTTCATCCGGGACGGCTATGAGGTGGTTGGTCTGGACCGTCTGAGCCACTCTGGCAACCTGAATCGTATGATTGAGCCGCACAAGGTGGTCCATCACGACCTGCGCTCGGAGATTAACGGTCAGGTGTCAAAGCAGCTCGGCACGTTCGACTACATCTTCCACATTGCGGCGAGCAGCCATGTCGACCGGAGCATCGAGTCCCCGCGTGACTTTGTGCTTGATAACGTGCTGGCCACCTGTAACATTCTCGAGTTTGCGCGGACCCAGCCAGACCTGAAGATGTTTGTGTACTTTTCGACCGACGAGGTGTTTGGTCCGGCGCCACCCGGTGTGTCGTACGGTGAGTTCGACCGGTACAACTGTACGAATCCGTATTCGGCCACCAAGGCGGGCGGGGAGGAGCTGGCGGTCGCCTACCAGAACACGTACAAGATGCCTATTATCATCACGCACACGATGAATGTGTTTGGGCCGCGTCAGCACGCCGAGAAGTTTATCCCGATGTGCATCAACAAGATTCGGAGCGGCGAGACTATCGAGATTCACTCGGATGCGCAGAAGGAGAATGCCGGCAGCCGGTTCTACATTCACGCGGAGGATGTGGCGGACGCACTGGTGCACATTATTAACATCCAGGGGTTCGATGCCCGGGTCAAGTATCAGAACATGTGTCAGAAGTTTAACATTGTCGGCAAGGAGGAGGTGGACAACCTGACCCTGGCGACGATGATTGCAGAGGCGCTCGGCCGTGAGCACTTCAAGTACGAGCTGATCGATTTTCACTCGGCGCGGCCGGGGCACGACCTGCGCTACGCCCTGTCAGGTGAGCGTCTGATGGCACTTGGCTGGTGGCCAAAGAAGAGTGTCCGGGACCACATCAACGAGGTGGTCGATTGGTCTGTGAACAATCCTGCCTGGATGTAGAGACTACTTCAGGGTGAGCATGTACTGCGTCTTGCGGATGAGCGCCCGAATCTCATCCAGGATATTACGAAGGTACGGGTCGGAAGGGGTTTTGAGCATGCGAATTTTTGCGTTTAGTTGTCTGAAATATAGCGCCGCCTTGCGTGGGTCTTTATTCACGCGCGAGTTTATAGAAAATGCACGGAAGCGGCCGTACTTGCCCATGTACGCTTCCGAGTAGTCATCGAACAGCTCGGTAATTTTTTCGTAGTACTTGCCGAGGGCCTTGTGTTGGGCGTACGACTTGGTCATCAGGTGATAGACGTGCGCCTGGTCTCTACTGTGCATAAGCAGAGCCACCAGGCGTGAAGCACCCTGATTGCGATTCATTAATAATATTCTCAGAGAATATTAATGTCGACTAGACTTCCAGAACTATTTTTGGAGTATTCCAAAAGTCACCCAGGTCTTGTTCGGCAGCGCAAGGAGTTTGTGCACTACCTAAGTGGTGGCATGGCTGTCAAGTTTATGCTGAGGGCCAAGCGTGTGGCTGCCACTTCGCTCGTCAAGAAAACCACCGACTTTGATTTTGTGTTTGCAGTCCCGGACAAGCTGACAGACGCTACGATGATGAGAAAGTTCAAGTTGATGGACAGCATGATGAGTCGGCACGTGTTTGGCTTTGAGCGTTGGCTGTTTGCCACCTACAAAATCCGTGCCAAGGTTCTCAAGTTTGACCTGGTGCCGCCTATCCTGTACAACCCAATCACGAAGAAGCGCATCTTCCGTGTCATCCAGTACAAGATTCACGTTGAGGGTCAGAGGCCAGAGGGTCTGGTTGACGCGACGATGGTACACATCCCCGGTGTGAAGAGTGACCAGATTCTGGAAGAGTACACAGCCAGGTTCGGCATGCCTATCCAGCACCTCAAGTATCTCTACAAGGGTGTGATGCACGTGCTGGCCGGCTCGTTCAGCTCCTTTGCGGACAAGGACCCGTCTCTCAAGTCGCGGAACCCGCTTGTCGGAGACCGTAAAGAAAAGGGACTCAAGAATGCGGCTCGTATAAAGAACCTGATGAAGGCTCAAACGACAGCCTCTACAGCCGCGAAGAAATTCGTCAAGTACATCGAAAAGGGTAATGTGAAGCAGGCTTACAAAGCGGCGAATGTTGTTCTGAAAAATATTTCTAAGTGAAGAGTATGAAGTGTGCCACGGAGGAGAGTGTTCACATGGACTGCGCTGAGCACTACATCGCGCGAGGGTGGAAGGTCAAGGCGCACGAGTGGATAGTCATTCCTGGGAAGGAAAAGTGGGGTCGTGGCGACTTGGTCTTCCAGAAGGGACGTGAATATCTTGTGATTGAGGCGAAGCGCAAGCCTCACGCGAACGTTTTTGAGCAGGCAAAGTTTTACGGCGCTGCGTGGAAGATGTTGTATGCGCTCCCCGGGTACCGCGTTCGGTACGGCGTCTGGACCTGTACTCTTCGACGCATCATGGGAACGGTGACGGACCCCTTTCGACAGTGTCGTCGGAAGAATGCTTGTCGTCAGATAGCCTTGCGGTTACCCAAGACTCGAGCTGTGGGAGCGTCACCCAGTCGACCACGGCGTCCTTCGCGTACTCTCTGAACCGCTGAGCGCCTACAGTTTTATTTTCAATAATTTCTTTTACATTTTTTTCAGAAATCATACCGGCGCAGAAGACAACGAGTATCTTCTTGTCCATATGGGCAAACTTGCGCGGTATGGAATCGATTTTCTCTGGTGCTGTTCCGACCGAATAGTATCCGAGTGATTTCACTTCTATATGGAAGGGCCACTTGTCGTGTGACAGGTCGGTCCAGACGTTGCCGCGGCGCACCCTGTGCGCATCCGGGTAGCCCATCTTGGCCATGACTTGTGCTACGGCCATTTCCGCAATCTTACCAGTTCCCTTCTGCTTTTGTTCCTTGGGCGCCCACTCGCGAATCATGTTGAGCTCGTCGAGTTTGCATTGTGGTTTATTACCCTGGCAGTATTCTTGCATACTAATCTATAGTTCTTTTTGTTTATATATAATAAAATGAAACCTCTTAGCACTCTGGCTCTCGAAGCTTTGATTGTTGGATTTCTTTTGGTCATTATCTTTATGATTGTCGGGCGGTTCATGGCACCAGTCCCAGCCGTATTTGTGAGTGGTGCGGTATTTCATATTCTGTGTGAATTTACGGGCGTGAATGCCTGGTACGCTCGAACTTATTGAGCGATGTACCCTACAGTAAGGGTGGCTCGTATGCTAGAATCAAAACAAACAAACACTACACTCATGGCTTTCTCCACCTCCCTCCAGGCGCTGGTTGCCGCGCGCGACGCCGCCTTCATCAGCCGCGTGGCGACCGAGCTGAACCTGAGTCTCGAGGAGCTGACAGTCAAGTACGCTGACGTGGCCGCCGTGGCCTTCAAGCTGCCAAAGAAGCGCATGGTTCGCGCCGATTCCAAGGAGGGCAGCCAGGCGTGCAAGGGAACGACTGCCAAGGGGGCCCCCTGCAAGTTTTCGGCCCTCCCTGGTGGGGAGTGTTGCAAGCGCCACTCGCGCGAGCCGTCTGACGAGGTCAAGCCGCCCAAGGAGAAGAAGGAGAAGAAGGAGAAGCCTATCAAGGTGGTGCCTAAGCACACGCACGACTTGGACAGCCTGGAGCACGCGGACTGCCCGTTGTGTCTCAGCCAGGACGGTCCCTTCAAGTTGCCAACCACCCCTCTGGCAGCCCCGCCTCCCGGTGACGAGCCTGACTCAGAGGACCTGACGCGCCCCGAGGATGACGAGGAGGAGATGACCGTAGTGCCCACGCTGTTCGAGCACGAGATGCTCTCCGACAGCGAAGGCGAGAGCGAGTTTGACGAGGAGTAGCCCTTTGAAGGCGAAGCCTTCCTTTCTTCAAAGAAGCAGGGCCTGTGGCCCTGAACAACAGCAGCAGTGTTCCCTGCAGTGAGCGCGCGCACAAGTGTAAAACAAAAACAACAACATGTCCACCTTTAAGCGTCCTATCATCTACAAGCGTCTGCCTGTCATCTCGCACTTACCAGTCTCCTCCACAGCCTCAGGGCGCGCAGCAGACATCTGTCGTGTGATGAATACCCCCGTGTCCACCGCGTTTCGCCGCCCTGCCTGGACCCCCCCGCGCGACCACGCCAGCTACTTTGCGGCTCTACAGGCTCGCGGCGATAACACTGAAAAGTTTGAGCGCATGACGGAGGAGTTCTATCTCAAGTATCCGCCGGTGACCAAGCCTGTGGCGGACTACAGCCCTATCTACGCTCTGGCGAACAAGTACTACGGCAAAGGCGAGCCGCCGCGTGATGAGCTGTCCGAGTCTATGCGCACTTGTGGAGTCTCTGATGAGAATATCGCGAGTTATATGCTTGCTCACGAGACTATGCAAGAGCAGGAGTACATTCTATATGTCAGGAGCGCGTCCCGCTTATATAAGGTGGGTTATGACCGAGGGCCTATGCTTGAGCTGAACGAGCGCTACTACAGCAAGTGTCAGCAGCCTCCTGTGCTCGCGGTCGTGCGCGCTATGCGCAAGGCGGGCTATAGCGATTCGCGCATTGACAAGTTCACCAAGTGGCACAAGCGCATGGAGGACACATATGAACAGAGAACCGCGGCGTTTGAGAAGGTTTTCGCTCGATGGCCGTCGGCGTCAAAGGGTCCCGTCAAGAAGAAGGTTATCAAGGCGGTCAAGAAGAATATTTAGAGATTAAAACTTATAAATAGTAAATGACCAGTCGTGTTATTCTCAAAGCTTCAAATGTTGCCGCTATGGTTGGTCGACACAGGTACAAGCCTCGCGCGGAGGTTTTTGATGAGCTCCTAAAAAAATACGCGCCCGAAAAGTTCAAGGGAAAGACCAAGGAGGACAAGGCTGAAGAGGCTCTCGCAGTTTCCAGTACTGCCAAGGAGGTTCTGGAGTCAGCCCTGAATATCAAGGCTCGGGATTCTACGCAAGTTCAGCAGGTTTTTAACGAAGCTCGGGAACGTATCACGTTTGATTCGAAATTAAATAATGAGCAAAAGGCTGATGTGATTGAGCACCTTCGGTCCAAGGTGTATACTACACACGGAACTCGCTCGGAGGATCAGACGAGCGACAAGGTGCAATTAGAGGAGGGTGTTCGCCTGGTTCGCGACGACTCATTCTACCAGATTGAGGTGTGCCGGATAGGTGATACCCGTTATGTCGTCATGGGACGAGTTGACCGGGTCGAGGAGCGCCCAGATGGTTCCAAGGTTCTCGTCGAAATCAAGAATAGAACAAACCGTCTGTTCAATTCTGTTCCAGAATACGAGTTTATTCAGATTCAGGTTTATCTTCAGATGATGGGTCTTGTGCATGCTCGGCTTGTGGAGCAGTACAACAACCAGGTGAAGAGTCACAATGTGGATCGCGACGAAGAGACGTGGGTCAACGAGATTCTTCCAGAGCTTCAAAAGTTTTGCGAGGAGCTTCATTCTAAGACTACACTTAAGAAATAACCCAGAGTATCTATCAGAGACAAAATGTGTGACGTGTGTTGCGAAAAGTTTAACCTATCAACCCGTAAACAAGTATCTTGCCAATACTGTCCGTTCAAGTTTTGTCGCGAGTGCTGTAGCCAGTATCTACTCAGCACCCCCGACGAGCCAGCATGCATGAGCTGCAAAAAGCCATGGGGGCGCGAGTTTCTAGCAGAATCGTTCACACAGGTTTGGATGAATACAGTGTACCGTGGCAAGCGCGAGAGCCTACTGTTTGAGCGCGAGCGCAGCCTCATGCCGGCGACGCAGCACCTCGTCGAAAAGGAGAAGAAGATTCGCTCGCTGACTCGAGAGAATCTGGAACACGATAAACAGATTTCCCAAAATGTGATAGAGATGAATAAAAGTCATAATCGGATCGGCTACAGCGTGGTGCCGCAGAACGACGAGGAAGTCATGCGGCGATATAGTTCTTGCCAGGAGTTTGCCGAGATGAATGCTGTACTCCAAGTCAGAAACAGCTATAACAACGGCCGAATCAATTATATCCGCAGCAATGACACCAAGAGTGAGCGGCGCACCTTTGTGCGCGCCTGTCCAGCCACTGAATGCCGCGGCTTTCTGTCGAGTGCTTGGAAGTGTGGTCTATGTGAGGTTTGGGTCTGCCCTGACTGTCACGAGATTAAGGGCACTGAGCGAGATGTGGCGCACACGTGCGACCCAGGCAACCTGGAGACGGCCCGACTGCTCGAGAAGGATTCAAAGTCGTGTCCCAGCTGCGCTTCTATGATTTTCAAGATTCACGGATGCGACCAAATGTTTTGTACACAGTGCAACACGGCATTCAGCTGGAACACAGGGCGCATCGAAAAGTCTCGTATTCACAACCCACACTATTTCGACTATTTGCGGCAGCGCGCTGGGGGTGAAGGCATCCGGCGTGAGATTGGAGACATTCCCTGTGGAGGCATGCCGTTCCCAGAACAAATTTCGGGCCGCCTCAACTTGCGGACCTACAATGACGTGACTCGTACAACGCTATTCAGTGCTGCGCGCGGAGTCGTCCATATCGAGAATGTCACTCTGTTCAGATACAGGGTGAACCAGGTGAATGACAACGAGGACATGCGTGTCAAGTTTATGATTGGCGACTTTGATGATGATGAGTTCAAACGTCAGTTGCAGATGCGTGAGATGCAAACAGAGCGCAAGAATGCAATTGCGGCAGTGCTAAATACGTATGTGGTTGTCGCCTCTGAGATTTTCCGTAAGCTTGTTGGCGATCGACCTTCTTACATAGATACCGACTATCTATTCTTCAGGGACTGTCTGTCGGAGATCGAGGAGATTCGTCTATTTACGAATCAGGCTATGGACCGTACAAGCAAGCTCTACAAGCGGTGCTCGGTTCCAGTGATTCAGCCCGATTACATTACTTTGTGATGTTCCCTACAGTGGGGCAGCAGAAGGGCAGAACAAAAACCAAAAACAATGGAGAAGACTCGTGCGAACACGTCTGGCCCTCAATGTCTGAGTCGCTGGAACGCTCACCGCGCCGAGCTGACAGATGCGGCCCTGAAGGAGATAAGCGACCCGGATATCCTCACGGCTTTCCGAAACTGGGTCGTAAAGGGGGATAATTCACCGCAGTACGGTGACCTCCTTTACGACTTTTTGCTGTGCAAAAAGAGAAAATTCAAGATGAATAATATGTTCATGTACAAGCTTGTGGTATACGGCCTCCACACACCCGACCCGGTATACCATGACTGTATCCTTCGTACCCGCCTCGGCACCTTGCCTCCTGGGACTATGGTTGAGAAGATTTCTATCGACACGACGACAGTGGAGTTGGTTATTGACGGAGCGCGCGTTCAGCTAGTCGCTGTTTAATATAAGTGACTATTAACGATGCTTGCCATTCGTCTCCGTCCTATTGTCTGCACCGCTCAACCCCAAAAGACCAAGACTGTAGTTAGGGTTCGCCATATAAAGGAGTCTATTCAGCACGCCCGCTTGCTCTGTAAGGACTACGAGGACACCGTAGAGTGCAAGCTGGCGTGGGAAAAGGTTGAGGAGTTGTCAGCCGCCTTTAATGACCAAAATAAAGCCGCGTACGAGGAGCGCATTTATGACCTCTGACGTAGATTCTGGTCAGGGTCTGCGCGCGTGGCGTACCAGGCCTTGGGTGCCTTTTTCTTGGTGACGAGTACATATTTATAAACCCGGGCGATGGCCCACTGGGTTGCAGTAACGCCCGGTCGACTGCCGCCCGTCTTCCAGGCTTTAAGCCCCCGGTCGTAAACGGTGTTCAGAGATGAACGCGAGATTCCAGTCTTTCTCGCGATCGCCTCTTTGTTAAACTTGAGTCCTGGGTAGACCCTATGGAACTGCATGGTCCACCTAGACTTGCGCTGGGTCGCACCCTTGTTTGACTGACCTAGGCGCAGTTGGGAATAGGGCACTCTGCGCCTCTTCAAAAGTTCTTTTTCACGCTTCAATTTCATAGGTTTTGACAGGCCTGCAAAGTAGCGCACCGGCCACCGCATTTATATTTAAAAATATTTATAATTTGACTTGGGGATGGGAAACTCCCAGCCATACGGCATCATGACAGGTGTATTCACCTGACAGGACATGGATTGACACGGGGTGGCGGCCTGGCGGTTTTGCCCTCTGAAGAGTAAGACGGCGAGTAGGGCAACGAGCAGGGCAACGAGCAAAAACTTCATTATACTATTAAAAAATATTTATAATTATTAATGGCAGGTCGTCTAAACAGACTTGACATGACTTGGCTTTTACCACCACCCTCGAGTCAGGGCAGCCGGCGCAGCAGCAGCAGTAGCAGTAGCCGGCGCAGCCCTGTAGGTTCAAGTTCTAGTTCGCGTCGTTCCTCCTCTCGCTCACGGTCTGCGGCACCTTCCCCTAATAATATTAATATTCGCATACGCGCAATACAGTCTCTTTTGCGTCGTCTTAATTTGGTCCAACAAAATCGGAACGCGGCGCAGCGAGAGCTCAACCGTCTCCTCAAAGGAAGAAAATAGGCAGTGTTCCGTAGAGTCCCCTCGGAAGTGAGAGGAGAATCACACACAAAGTCCTCTTGCGTAGCAAGAGTCCGCCGCGCCTCAAGCCTCAATCATGTCTTCCTTCGTGTTCGCTGTTGAGTCTCTGGTCGCTCACCGCGACGAGTT
>Ga0181349_1000740_pt1 | contig 13998 bp, 17 predicted proteins | sample Su13VDMM110SD_FD_130106 | JGI IMG/M metagenome (GOLD analysis project Ga0181349, IMG submission 130106) | Freshwater viral communities from Lake Michigan, USA - Su13.VD.MM110.S.D | ecosystem: Environmental > Aquatic > Freshwater > Lake | place: USA: Michigan | collected 2013-07-16 | reverse complement strand
TCTATAGCCGTATCTATACAAACATTGTTTGATAAATTGTATTTGGCACCTTTCAAAGGCGGAACTTTCCAGTCTGGTCTCATTGAATTATTTATAGGTAGCTGTCAACCTATAAATATTATGGTCAATTTAACAGTGAACCTCGGTTTAATGAACACCGTAACTTATGGAAACAGAATATGAACTTTATCGGCAGCGATTGTAATTTTAATAATATAGTAAAAGACAACATTGATGTTAACATTGGTTATACCATAATAAGTTATGTATCGTCTACTGAAGACTATGCTGCTAGTTATACAGATAAGATAATCATCATCTTACCAATTGACACTGAGGATGCATATTTTGACAGTGTCAAGATTGCATATAATCGAATTATCAATAGTGCATTCAGTAGTTTAGATATATGCACTAGTGTGTTTGTTTATATGCCTGATTATGTTGACCCTGTACAAGTTGCAGATGCTATTAATAACTTTGACAAAGAAAATTTAGTTGACAACTTTTGGATCTACCCCAAGATAGATAATCTAGTATTAAGAGATAATACAGTGGCTAACTTACCTTGGCAAAAAGCTATCAAATAAGTGCGTGATTCTTCTTTTAGGATTGTAATAGGATGGCATCGGATCGGGTATAATTGCAATAGGATCTAGCCCAATATGAATACAACCGCTAGCTCTAAGCCCTAACAGTTCACATGCCTTGTCTTGCAAATATCCATAATGGTCAGTAAAGTAATCTATACCGAATAGGTTCATAACCTGTCTAGCAATTTGCGCACCGTGTAAGTTATGGTAAGCATAGCTATGGTATATGTCATATTCTTCTACAAATTTGTTAGTAAACATGATACCTATTCTGTTGTATCGTAGACCAAATCCCTTGCTGTAACTAAAGATAAAAGCCTCTACGTTGTGTAACTTAGAGAAATCTAATTCAATTGGAAATCTATTTGTTCCTATGAATACACTGTCTAATACAATTTTAGCACAACTTCGTTCTAACAAGTCTTTTATTTTATCATCATGGTTACCGGCATAACTGAATGGATAACTAACGATGACTAGATTATTAGAATTTCTACCCATGTCATCAAAATCATCAAACACAACATGCGGCATATTGTAAATCTCTAGTGTCTTTTGATATGCCGAGTATTCATCTTTGTGAATTTCAATAGTTCTTCTCTCAAACTTTGGCATATCAGTTATGTATTGAGTTCCTCCGTACATCATATAACAATAGTTAAAGTTATTTAAATTTTGAATTTTAGTTTTTGTACCATTCTCTAACCAATTTTTACACTCTACTCTAAAGGAATCAAGTATAACATGCCGACTATCCCAATCAACACTACTAGGTCCAGACTCTAATAGCTTGACTATTTCTGGATAGACATAGGGTATAAACGGACTATCAATTGGATTATAAAATTGCATCGTAGTGTTAATATAAATATATGCACATATTTAGTTACCATGCATTACAGCCTATATATCTCGTTGAGGAGCAAAACATATTTAGAGTCCAGCCTAGTAGAGTTGGGTATAATATTGCAGAACAATGAATCAAACATTGTGAGTGCAGAATCTATACCGGTCATACCATACGTTAGACTAACTGAAGGGTACCTACTTCATCCTGAGTTATACACTCAATTCTATAGCATGTCTGATATTGAAGTTTACTCTAGAGGTAAAATAGTCTTTGAAAAGAAAACACGCACCGGCAACTCAGTTACTGTTATCAATGACGAGTTAAATGTATTCGACTTGTACGATATCGACGACCAAAATACTGTTAGAGATATTATTAAACAACATCAAGAATCCAAGGATATCTTTCTGTTGAACAGCGAACCAATCCCCGACTGTGTGTCAGATATCGCAATTGCGGGATTAGCCAGCGGGACAATGACAGCTAGGTTAGCATACACCAATAAAGTAAAAAAAGTTGTATTTTTTGACTACAGTCCACAAAGTTTGTCATTCCAGAAAGAGTTAATACAATCTAAAGACAGACAGCTATTATTTCAATCATATTTAGATCAGTTCACACTTGGATATAAAAAAGCAACTATTGAAGACTTGGACCAATTGCCTTACAAGGACATTGATACTTACTACGATTATCTGAGAGACGTTGACGTAGAGTTTTTATTAATTGATATGAGAAACAATGCAGACATTGAGAAATTATTTAATTCCTTACCTAGCTCCAGTGACGTTTGGATAAGCAATGTGTTACATTACATAACCACAATTAATCATTATAGTTTAGATAGATACCAGTTACTAGACAAATTAGCGATAGAGAAAAACATTAATATATTACCACATACTAGGGTTTATTATGAAAGCTAGAATTACTTGTGATCCAAGCCACCCGTTGGGGAAGAAGTTTGGTGAAATATTTGACCTAACATTTTTTAGTAGAAGAAATAACTTTGATGCTAGAGATTGGGATTTAAATAAGTTTTTAAATGAAACACATCAATATGATTGTACCATTAACTTTAGTAGAGCCATGAGATTTGGTCAAGCAAATTTACTAACACAATTACATGAATATTGTGATGTAAACACTGTACAGCATAAGGTGTTTAACGTGGGTAGTTATGTTAGTTTAGTTTTATTAAATAATCCTAGAAGCAGTTACGAAATTGAAAAATCTGCTGTTAAAGTCGCACATAGAAAAATTGCATATGAACATATGTTTCATAATGGCAAATTAGACAGTTATTTGATTAATTTAGGTTATCTGGCTGAAATCAGCGTAGATGTAGAGAATCATTATCAACATTTGAATACACTTTCATTGGATGCAGTAATGGATAATGTAAAATTTATGATTACTAGACCGCATGTCAAAGAGTTAAGTGTTCATTACAAACAGCCCGGAAATCATAGAGTAAACGACGGTGTTGGGTTAATATTACCGGGGGTTTTTTAATGTATGACTTTGCGGACATACGTGAAGTACATTTGGAAATTTCATCATATTGCCAAGCTAAATGTCCAATGTGTCCGCGTACATATCATGGTAATATGCCTAATCCTAAGTTGGTTGAAGATAACATGTCTTTGGATACCTACAAAAAGATATTCACTACAGAGTTAACTAATCAAATTAATACTATTCAAATGTGCGGCAATTACGGTGATCCGATATTTAATAATGATTTATTAAATATGATAGAATATACCGTAGATATTAATCCTAACGTAAAATTTGATATACATACCAATGGTGGTGCTAGAAATACAGTTTGGTGGGAAAAGTTGGCTAAGATTCTTCCAAATAATCATTTACTATTTTTTGGTATTGATGGATTATCCGATACTCACAAATTGTATAGGATAGATACTGACTTTAACAAAATAATTAATAATGCAACAGCCTTTATTAATGCCGGCGGGAACGCACAATGGGTTTTTATCACATTTAAACATAACGAACATCAATTGGATCAGGCTAAACAGTTGAGTAAAGAATTAAACTTTCAAAGTTTCCAGGAGAAACAAAGCAGTAGATTTATAGGAGGTCCGTGGTTTGATGTACTTGATAATCACGGAAATATACTTTACAAATTAGAACAACCTTCATATAAAAAAATTGATTTTGTATCCAAGGATAAAATGTCAAATTTTAAGAAAATCTTAAGTAATTCACAAATTTCATGTATTGCGAAAAAGGATAGCAGTGTATATATAGATAGTAAAGGTATAGTATGGCCTTGTTGTTATGTGGCTAGTAGTCCTTATTTGTATAGTACCACTGACGAATTAATATACGAGTATCATGCAGAGAACGTACAATCTGTCAATAATTTGTTAAGTAGATTTAAAAAATCACTTAATATAAGAGACCATGAATTAAAAGATATAATTAACAGCAATGATTGGCAAACCATTTGGAATGAAAGTTTCGATAGCAATCCAACAATTACCTGCGCTAAGACATGCGGTGAAATTACCGGAGTCACTAAGTTAGCAGAACAATTTATGAAATTAGAGAAATTTTTATGACCGAAGACGAATTTTGGATACAACCTGAAAATTCTGCGCTAGGACGTTGGCAAAAAGCCATCAGTGATGTGGCAAAAGTTGATACATTTTGCGCACTTCCCTGGATACATTTTGCCACACGCCCCAACGGCGATATGAGATTATGTTGTAGTGCAAACGCTAGTGGCGCAGGCAATGATCACACTGTGGGACTAGTAAAGAACGAAAAGGGGCAGCCTGCAAACTTTGGACGAGAAACTCCCATGAGTGCATGGAACAATGATTACATGCGAAGTGTTAGGACAACTATGCTAGAAGGAAAGATTCCAAAGAGTTGTACTAAGTGTTTCATAGAAGAAAGCAACGGCGTTAGTAGTAAACGAGTATGGGAAACATTTTCTTGGATGCAAGAAGGTGTAGATATCCCCGAATTGATTAAACAAACACAAGATGATGGCACTATTCCCGAGAACCTTGTATATCTTGATTTACGATTAGGTCACACTTGTAATTTAAAATGTGTTATGTGTAGCCCGCATGACAGTAGTAAGTGGGTGCAAGAGCAAAAAATCATGTTCCCTCAATACAAGAGTCCTACGCTGACTAGTCAAATGGCATGGGATCAAAAAGAGTTCAACAACAAGTGGCATGAAAATCCACAGTTCTGGGAAGAGATGTATAATCAGATTCCTAACTTAAAGCAGGTATACTTTGCCGGTGGTGAACCATTGATGATTAAAGAGCATAAGATATTCTTAGAAGAAATCATTCGTAGAGGCTATGCAGACAAAATCTTAATTAGATACAATACCAATGGATTGTTGTTAGACGATGATATCATTGACTTGTGGAAAAGATTTAAGAAAGTTAAAGTTGGATTTAGCTTAGACGGAACTGACGCCAGAAATCATTACATACGTTATCCCAGTGACTGGGATAAGGTTGAAACCAATCTTAGATTATTAGACAATACTCCGAACAACATTGAGGGTAGCATTGCTACTGCAATACAGATATTCAACATAAAGCATTTACCTGACTTCATTAAATGGAAGGTAAACAGCAAGTTTAAAAAGATTAATATGAGCACTGCGTTGGGCGGAACACTTGCTGGTGGTGGATTAGTTAATATGCACCTGTTGTATATCCCTACTTTTCTAAGTATTCAGATTTTATCCGTACAAGATAAGAAAGAAGTGCGTGAATTGTTTAGTGAGTTAAAAGAATGGCTATGGAATAATTACACTCAGGATGATGATTTTTGGAAACATAACCCCTATGGCTGGAAACGATGGGAAAGTGTGTTAACACACATGGATGCCAAAGACCACAGCAATCTTTTACCCAGTTTTAAAGAATACGTAGAGAAGCTAGATACATATCGTAAACTAAACGCTAGTGAAGTATTCCCGGAACTTAAACACTTGTTTTAATTGTGCGGACTATTAACGAGAATGACTTTGCCGTTGTATTCAAATTCTATAGAATACTTGGCAGGGTCATAGTCAACGTACATTTCAGTTAGTCCGTTGCAAAACATTGAATAAATCTCTCCGGCACCGACCACTGTATTATTTGCTATAATTTTGTAGTTTATTTTTAACGGATTGTATTCCATTTTTGTCTCGCATAATCAAAAATCTTGTTGGTATCGATATTAACAATGTTGTGCTTTGCATACAAACTAACATCTTCTAAGTCAGTGAACTGTCTGTCTATTAAGTTATCGTAGGGTAATGCCCATTTTTTCAAGTCTAGCCAAAAATAACCCATGCTGTCTCGGTTACGATGAAATACAGTAAACCCAACTGACGGGCACAGATAATTGTTTTCTTTTGATACCTCTTTGATTATAGATAACATTTGTGTTGCATCATCAATAAACATTAAAAAGTATTCAGTATCAACTTTGCCTAAGAACAGATCTTTGTTGTAGTCATCACCTAGCTGATAGTTGGGACGATGTGTTATAGAATACTGTAGATTTACTCCGGCAAACTCTATGTATGAGCATTCAACGGGTATGTCCATTCTAACACCTTTAGTTACACAGAGCTCATACAACATAGTGTTCATCTTCCAATCATTGTCGTAAAATAAGTTTGTTAATTTATAAATGATACCGTCAAACCCTAGAAAGCAGGCATTGTTGCGCCTGGTAAGATAAATCCCGTCTACGGTATGCTCCCATATATAATTTCCATCATGGTTGTTATAGTTGTCCCTGGGTAAGTTATTATGAAATATGTCTGCTGCGTCACTGGACCAGTTGACAATCTTTTCTTTTAGTATATCTAGCATACAGTTATTATGTACTCAATTCAAGCATATCTTTGAAATTTTTGTACAGGTATTCTGCAAATATCTTATGTGTTTTAGGACCCGGGTGATTACAATGTGTTTTGTCAATATGTTGAACTTCCTCTAGTAAATCAAAATCCATTTTAATAGAATCTGCCCATGCAAATTCTTTTTTAAGAGCAAACGCCTCTGGCATGTTTTCTTTTTCTTCAAACCAAAACTGTAATATTTTTATATTCTTTTGCTTTAAGTAAATGTTTACATGATGCATATGCATAAAACTCTTAATAGATAAATCATGGTCATCACAAAAGTGTTCTAGCCATGCTCTACAAAGTTCTTCTTTGGGATTTATCCAAGCACCAAAATTTATGATATCATGCTCTTTGGCTAGCATTTCTCTACAAACATAAGTCCATCCCAATATTGCAATGTCTCCGGGTTGAAAATCAAAATTTAACACTTCATATGCAATTCTAGTATTACTGCCGCCGCCAATAGCTTTATTAATACACTCTTTGTTTGTTAATTTACCTAAATGGTAACCGTAGTTTTGGTTCAATGGATCGTCTAGTCCGCAACCATAGCTGTTACTACAACCAAAAATAACTAATCTACTCATACCAACTCCTTTGTTAACGGTATATCTGCTGCGCATGTGCAGTAATTTCTATCACAAATAACGGGACTAGACGGCAGAACGAACGAGTTGTTATATATATTTCCTAATGTTCCGCCAACTCTGCACGTAGCACGATGCACTTCACCGTCCCAGTTAATCATTAAACTTTCTAGCCCTGCATTGCATTTCCAGTCTTTGAAATTGTTCTTATGCAATTTAATAACGTCGTTGGCATGAATAATTTCACCGTCATCTATTCTACAATTAGGCTGGGCTGTAGCATCCTGTGCAATGATCCATTCTAAGTCTTTACCGTCATAGCGCATATCGTCAAAAACATTATGATCGCCTTCGGTCCAGCGTATTCTACGAATGGCATATTTGATTCCAATTTCATCAAACTTTTTAACAACAACTTTTACATTGTGAATATATTTGTGATGAGCCATTACATTTACAAAGAAATCTTTTTCTGTGCTATCATAGAATTTTAAAATTGTGTCAAATATTCTAGTCCAATCTTGTTCAAAGTGCAAACTAAACACGAGATGATTGAAATACATTTCATTGTCTAAATACCAGCGATAACCACGTGTGCCGTTAGTAGTTAGATTGACCCAAAATATTTCTTTACGCTTAAAATAATCAAGTAGATCTTCGATGTCTGGATGCACACATGGCTCCCCACCTGTTAGACTGATACGTAGAGGTTTTCTTATTTCACATAATTTGTCTACGGTTGCTTCTAATGTGTTAATGTCTGTGTGCGGACTATGATTATCATGTATGCTACTAGGACAATATGTACAGTCATAGTTACAACGCTTGCCAAGATTCCATTCTACTTTTAGTTGATCTTGATGTGGCCAACAACTGGTTATTTTATGCATACGGTTTAAATTCCGGAATCACATCAAATAAACTTTGATTGCGTGTAGAGTCTAATGCTAAGTTGAAATCTAAAAAATCTTGCCATAAGTTATTTTGATCTTTTGCTTGTAGGTAGTTAATATTATCTTGTATTTGTTGATGTGTTATCTTACCTAGCAACGGATTATTTTTAATTGCAGGCCATGTATGCACTTGAGATTTTACTGCTAGTAACCTTGTTATAGCTGTTGCTTTTAAGTCATTAGGCAACACCTGTGCTGATAAACAGTTAGGATAGCTGACACGATGGCTATAAAATATAATATCCATTTTGTTAATAAAATAATCAATGCACTCTGCGGCTTGTAGTATGTTGCCAGCTTGTGCTGTAAATGCTCCAACTACACGACTTACGTTTGGTATTTTTTTTATTTCTTTAATGTTCTCTTCAACTTGATTAAAATCACCGTTGCCACGTATGTAGTTGTAAACATCGCAAATGCCGTCAATACTGACGTTAACGGCAACGCTTCTAAAATGAGGCCAGTAGTCATATATAGTCCTTCCTCGACTGATTCCCAAGGTCGTGCCGTTAGTAGCATACTTGATTTCAATATTTTTGCCATAGGGCTTGAGCATATCAAGTATTTTGTAGTGCTGTGGATCCATCAATGGCTCTCCCCCTGCAAACTCCACACGTTTAAAATGAGGAATTAATTTCTCAAAACTCGTCCACCAATTATCAGTATCATCAAACAGTCCTATGTACTGTCCGGGTTTAGTTGTCAACCGTTCTACTGTAGGAACTAGATAGTTGTTTTCTTTTTTATAAAACGGAACAACTTTATCCCAGTCCTTCCAATTGGTGCTATCTAATGGGTTACACATTCTACACTTGAGATTGCACAAGTTGTTTAGCTTGATTTCCATAGTGGGAAATTCAAATGGCATTATTTCTTGTAACACTGTATTGGGGTATAAATTGATGCGAGACTCGGGAATGACGCCATTGATGTGTCGTTGACGCAGACTCTCAACACCTTGATCTTCTAGTTCAAAGCAGGGCTTGCATACGTCGGGTCGTTCATTGTTTAATACCTGTCTGCGAACCTTTTGCATCTCAGTGTTGTTCCATGTCGATTCTAAACTGTCATTCTGAATCCATCCAATGGGCTGACTACGGCAACATATCTTTATTGCACCGTCTTCGCGTGTGGCTAAACCTGTAAAAGGATGCATGCAAAAAGTTTTACTTTGATTGTTCAATTGACCAGGCCCTTTCTTTGCACCAAAAGCAGGTGTTACACACTGGCACAATCTGTCCAGGTGTGTATGTTTTGTAATTTAAATCTTTGAACTCACCTTCACAGCTTCTAGTTAGTTCAAATAATTCTAAAATATCTAAATCTTTGTAACAATTATAGATTGCACTCTTGTCGATGAATCTAAAGGGATGATGTGCTTCGAACCCCATATGCATCATGAATTCTAGGTGTTTGTTGTCATCTGATGGATCGATGTCCCGTGTGAGCATGCCCTTAAAATTCACGTTTTTTGGGTTGCGAGTTACACCGTTGTAATAAGATTCTACCCTGTTTTGAAAGCACACATACTCTGTCCATGCTCTCAATTCCAATGTATCGCCCGACACTAACTTGCCATACTCATCGGTTATGATTCTACCCTTGTCACCCCATTCGAGTTCTGGGGGGATAAAATTAGTATGAACTTTAAAGTTGATATGCGGGAAGGAATCTTGTATATAATTAAAAACTCTTTTAAAATCTTCTTGTTGCCAAGGCTTGGATTTCCAGCAACGTATATTGTTGATTATGTGAATATTTGAATCAGTTATTTTTAAGCATATGAGATATGCTAGCAATGCACTATCCGCTCCACCACTGATCGCTATGGCAATATTTTTGTGCAATAGATTTACTGGTATTTCTATCATAGCCAATATTTATTCATAAATATATTGATGATAAAAAAAACGAACTTTCAATTTGCAGATACAGTTATTCAGGAAGTTGTTTCTTCATTAACCACTGATGATATTGTTGTGTTAAACAACCCCACGGGCGATTTCTTTTACGATCCGTGGACTATCAAAGATGAGTATAAGGATACTGCATTTGATAAACTATTATCTGTACTATCAAATATCGGTCAAGCTAGATTAATCAAATTAATGAGCGGTGATACATATCATGCTCATGCAGACATAGATGATCGATATCACATGAGCATTCAGGGAAACTACAGTTACCTCATTGACCTAGACAATAATGTAATGCACTCAGTGCCTGTCGATGGTTGTTGGTATCTCATGGATGCTGGCACACTGCATGTAGCTTCTAACTTTGGGGAAATTTACCGATATCAATTAGTAGTAAGAAGATTACTGATGCATTCTACTAGTAACGATTTGGTTCAAGTCACAGTAGAACCAAAAATAATTCACGACAAGCTACGCTATTACTTTGATGCCACTCTGAGTAGTTGGTTAAATCGAACAAATAAAAGAGGACTAATGGATGATTTCAAAGTAACAACAACAATGAGTTGCACAATGTTATTAGATCGATCATTGGTAGAAGAATTAAAGAATACCGTTCATCAAGATTTTGATGTGCGTATAAATTGAGCGTTTAATCTATCAAATTTACCGCATTGTTTTGAACATTCACTTAGCGGATCTTTATCCCAAGTCTGTTCTATCAAGTTAAAATATTCAGATGCAAATATATCTTCTAGTGACTGTGTTTTAATATTTGGAAGCATTCCAATCTTATCCATGTAATCAATTCTAGTGTCTTGTTTGTGTAGAACATGGTCAAAACTCAACCAGCAACATGGGCTAACATTACCGCTAGCTGCTACGTAAATTTGTTTGTATTGTTTAACTTTACAATTAATAACAGGAGCACGATCGGTTATGTTATCCTGCACTAGTTTTGTAAATTTCTTACTGAATTCAGTCGGGTACAATATATTGATCGTTTTACCTGCATTATCTAGCACATGAAATTTTTCATGTTGAAATCTAGTAGTGTGCTTCACAGTGAATAATTCAAATCCCAAGTCTTTGCTCATTTGCTCACATGCTTCAATTTGATGTTCGTTGTGTTGAAACACCAGCATGCTCCATTGAGCCTTACCCCCACCGGTAATGTAGGCTTTTGCATTCTCTATTATTTTGTGCCAATCAGTATCGATTCTGTACAAGTGATGCGTGTCATCTAACCCATCAATACCAAACACAACTCTATCACACACGGTTGCCAACTCAGTCCACCATTGCTTATTTCTAGCACTACCGTTGGTATGTATTGATGTTCCGATAGAAGGATTAACTTCTTTCAAATATTTGAATATTTCCAAACAGTCTTTTGCAATAATAGGATCCCCTAAGTTGCCACATATAAACAAACTACTAAGTTGCTTTATAAAACTAACAGGAAACCACGCTTTGAATTCTTCAAGCGATATTTCTTCTAACTCTACAAACGGATTCATTACACCACCGTTGATCCTTCTAGGGCACATTGGACATTTGGCCTGGCACTTGCTGGTCAGTTCTAAATGCACGGCACGTATATCAGCAAATTTATACATTACTTGTTTCCTATAATCATATATCTATGATATAATGGCAATATCAATGTGCCTGAGAATTGTTTGTGTAAGCAGCACTGTACTTCAAAATCATCTATGTCTTTGCTAAGTCGAATGTGCTCATCAATTTCGTAGTTGTTACCCTGAGTAATAATTATTGCGTCTTTGGGTGTGTTATTTAACCACTGATTATATTGTTCTTGTGTGATATGTTCACAACTAGTATTGATAACGATGTCTGCTTGATATTTTTGCAACGAACACATGTCAGCAGTTACTGCCTCAAACCTATTTTGTATAACTTCTAGACGATTCATTTCTTCTGCTATGTGCTGAACAGACGGGTCACTGTCTACACTGCGAATACACTTGATGTTTAAACTAGATTGAAATAACATGCTTGCAAGTGTTCCAACCCACCCGCCGTGAATTTCAATCGTTAGTGGTTCCATGTTAGGTCTAATAACATATTTCAAGTTATCGATTAGCCATTCTTTACTTTTGATTTGTCCACTCCAAAATGCATCCATGGTTCGTATGGGCACGGGGCTTTGGCGTATGGCTTGCATCCAGTGATGTAGATGTTCGGTGTCTATTTGCATTTAGGTATCTTTGAATCTGCTGAACTAACACAGCTAGGTGTGGTACAGCGTTTAGGTTCTTTGAATAATTCAAAACTGTCTAACGTGCCCAACGGTGCATCGTGACAGCTGTAACTACGTTTAATCTCATTACCTCTTATTATAACACTTTGATAACCACTATTGCAACTCCAACCTTGGAATTTATTGAATCCAAAAGCATTAAATCTTTCTGCTTGATCAAAAAGATATTCTTGGCCTGTATGATCGTGTAGAGCTATTTGATATGCTTCTTCTCCCTGTGACGTTTGGGGGAATCCGGTTTGTAACAGGTCAATCATTTCCGCAGTATAACCTTCAACCACTCGACTCGCAGTGGGATCGCTTTGTGGTTTCAGTGTTACATTGATTCCTCGAGCATGCAGTCGAGCCATGCGATCATAAAGTTCAAAAAACTTTTCTGGGACCATGACTTGATTAACAGTAACATGCACAAGTTCATAGATCAACTGTAGGCACTTGTCGCCGAATTCCTGCTCTCGAGCAAACTCGTCGTGAAAGCTGGCTGTGATACTACGGCGCTGTAATAATGCGGTATTGGCACACCATGTGTTCCACCATTTCGAACCAGGTGACAAATTAGTAGTCATATGGATACTTTGGTAAGGGCTTTCAGTTTCATCCAAGTGTTTTATCAATTCTGGAAATCGCTTGTAGGCTGTGGGTTCGCCGCCACTGAAGCTCCAATGAAACTCATTGAACCCATTTTGGCGAGCCTGCCGCTTGATTTCGTCTATGGCGTTGATATAGACTTCGAATGATTGGTAGTCCATTTGGTCACTGCGAGCATAGGGCCAACAGTAACTACAGTTGTAATTGCAGAAGCGACCTAGGATCCAACTGGTGGAAAACAATGGGCGATGCAACATGGTGCGTTGACCAAATCTTATTATATTGTCGAATGGTATCTTTGTGAAGTCTTGCGTCATAATCTTGCAGTATTTAACTACAAAAGTCTTGACCTTTTGCGTTTGCGGTTATATACTATATGTGTGGTCGTCAGTGGAACTTGGTAGACCTCCGGTCCGTTGTAAAACGCATTTGGGCAAGGGCAACGTCTTAGACATCGCTTTGTAGGTTCGAATCCTACCGACCACACCATATACTACGATAAGTAGAACTACATAACTTAAGGAAAACATTATGTCAAACACAGTAGAACAACTCAAAACAGACTTCGAAGCATTCTTGGCTGAGGACGCAAAATTCGCGGCAGGCAATGGCGCAGCAGGAACTCGTGCTCGTAAAGCACTTCAAGAAGTTGCCAAGGGTGTTAAAGCTCGCCGCAATGAAATCACAGAAGAAAAGAACACTCGCAAAGAAGCCAAGGCCTAATCATGAGCCAGCAAGATCTTGACGATCTCTGTGTAGATATTATGGCACAGGATAGCTGTAGTTTAGATCTAGGTTACGGTGCTGTCCCTCCTGACTATGGTAACATCAGTTACAGTGGCGGCATCGATACTATCACCATAGATAGCAGTACCATGTACAGTTCAAATACTATTACTTTACCGAGTACAACTATCGCCAATGGTGGATATACCATAGGTAGTGCAGGCAGTGCTATGTATACCACAGGCACAGGCACCTACAACTGGAATACTACTATATCTCCAAGTGTCAATATCAGCAGTGATGGCATTGACATGGCCGCTGGCACTGATATCAAAGTAGATGGAAAAAGTCTCAAAGAGTTCATGAACAAGATGGAAGAACGTTTGGCCATACTTGTACCTGACCCTAAGAAACTAGAACAGTTTGCTGCACTTAAAAAAGCCTACGAACACTACAAGCTGATGGAGTCTCTCTGTCAGGAACCACCTAAGGAAGAGTAAATATATGGATGTTCGTCTATTATCCTATTCACAACCAACAGAGGAATTTAGAGATCTGGGTCTCTCAGATGCGCAGGAACTCATTGCGTATTGCG
>Ga0181349_1000731_pt1 | contig 14109 bp, 15 predicted proteins | sample Su13VDMM110SD_FD_130106 | JGI IMG/M metagenome (GOLD analysis project Ga0181349, IMG submission 130106) | Freshwater viral communities from Lake Michigan, USA - Su13.VD.MM110.S.D | ecosystem: Environmental > Aquatic > Freshwater > Lake | place: USA: Michigan | collected 2013-07-16 | reverse complement strand
TTTACCGCAAAATATAGAAAAATTCAATTGTGATAATAATCCTATTTACAAAATAGTAAATGGTGCTAGTTTGTTTCAAATAAAAAAAAATATAAAAATATTAAATAATTTTCGTCATTTATGGTATTGTTTACAATACAAAAAACAATTTAAAAAATGGTTATGGGAAAAAGTAAGAGAACCGAGTGCAAAGAAACTATATAATCCGAATTATTTAATTGAAAACTTAGGTGATGAAGATGATTTGGATAGATTTTTAGATAATTGGAAATAATAAATAATCGGCGTTTCAAATGAAAAAAGGTGTAAGTCTAGCAAATAATTTTTTATTGCAACATTAGATAATTCGCACGCTCTTTTATTATCATTTTTGAAAATATGTGTAAAACTTACGTTATCAAAACGGCTCTCCAACTCCTTAGCCCTGCAATATAATTCCATTAAACCTTCAGAATCACAACTATGTAATCCTTTCATATGGTTTATTATTGGCAAATTATCGCTTTCCACCATTATATGCGATATATTCATAAAATATGCTTTATGTAATCCCAAAATTAAAGCTATATATTCAGCATAGTTATCTATTTTTTTATCTTCAATAAAATAACTATTCGCCCAAACCTCTATATCATTTTTATATATTACGATTCCGCAACCTGATAAACCTGTATTATTTTGGTTGTAACCGTTAAATTTTAGTTTATACACATATTCGGGAAATATTTTTATATATTTTTTTTGTGCTCGCATCATTTTTGGAAACATATATAATTATAAAATATATTACTATAATTATATCTCTTTATTACGTTTATAAAAAAGTATTTTTTTGACTCTATTGTAATGGTATATAAAAGCACTAATGTCACAAATAAAAATAAAATTATATATTATAATAATTATTTATAATGAACAATTATATTTCCCAAGATATAACATTAAACGTAGAACAGTTTATAGATGCTAATGCTATAAATAGTGGAGAAGAAACTGTTCGTAATAAATAATAAAATTATTATCATAAAAATACATTTTTTAAATTTTCTATTTCTTTTTTTGCTTTTTTGTGTAGTTTTAATGATTCTTTTTTTGAATAAGGCGTTATAAATAATTTGTCACTTCTATATTTTAATACTCTAGAGTCAAATAAATTAATAGCTCTCATTAACGCCTTATCGTAACTAAGTTTTTCCACATACATTCCATAAATAACGCACCTATCTACATCATATGCTGTCAATAAATCAGCTTCTCTCACTATATGATATGCTAACTGGAAATCACCTAAATTAGGATATCCTACATTTTTTACTTTTGAATAAGAAATAGTTGAAATAATATCACATACGGTATTTAAGTTTTTTGCTGGCATATAATCAGCCATGTAATTCTTTATCATTCCTATTCCATTTTTTTCTATCATATATTTTTTATCACACATATCATGCAATATAGCGGAAGAACAAATAATTTCTCTCTGCGAGCCCAAAAAAGCATTTTTTTCTAATTCACTTTCATAAATTTTATTGGCATAACTATAGACTTCCATACTATGTTTTAAAGCGTGTGATTCATCTATGTTATATATTCTGCTCGTTCTCATTACATACAAAAATGCTGAATTTATTAAATTAACTGCTGGTATTATTTTCATTTATATATTTATATATTTACATAAAAAAATACTAAATATAATCGCATATTTCTGTAGTTAATTCATTATTTTTTGTTATTACCCTAAAAGGTTTTCCACACCCATAAATTAAACCTTTTTCTATATAATAGACACACATTTCTTTTGATAAATGCGGATCTATTTGTTTTTTGTCTAACTTGTAAATTCCGTGTCTAAATATAGCACAATTTATTTCTAATAAAATAAAAAAATCTTTACAATGAGGACACTGTAATACTATATTTTTTTCCATTTTATATATTATTTTTTTATAAATATTATTTTTTTATAAATATTATTTTTTTATAACTATTATTTTTTTAATTTATAAATTTTTCAATTTTATCAATCCATTCTTTAATTAATTCCTCATTTCTATAAATATCCATATTTCCGTTTAACGTTAATAATTCTCCATATATATTTTTTTCTGTACCTTCTGTGTCTAATTCTATCATATTATTGTGATACCTATCGCAATCTTCTAGATATTCTAACGGTATATTGGTCTCGCCATCTCTTGAACGTTTTAGAATTCTCATATGACATATTTCAGGCGAAGCTTTCACATAAATTATCTTATTTACTGGATAATCTTCAATAAATGTGTCAAACCAATTTAAATATATTTGATAATTTACATATTCAATTTTTCCACAATCATATAACATTTTGGCAAATACAAGCTTGTCAGTATATAAACTTCTCTCTGTTATTATTATTATATTTTTTTTTTCTACTGTCGAAGAATACATAGTATGTATATTTTTTAAAGTATCTTTTAATAATTTTAACCTTGAAACATAAGCCATCATTTGAAAAGGAAACGAATATTTTTGTTGATTACCATAAAATTTTTCAAGAATAGTTACACCATTTTCGTCTTTTATTTTTTCCCATTCATCAACAGGCTCTTTTAAAAATATTACTTCTGGCACATTTTCATAATGTTCGCGCAAATTTTGTAATAACGTAGATTTGCCAGAACCTATATTTCCTTCAATTGAAACAATAGTAATAGTAAACATTTTATTATTATTTAATTGTATTTTGTATATCTGTATAAGGTTTATATCATTTTATAAACGACAAAGTTTCGTTTCATTTTTATTTTTAAAAAAAATTGATATAAAAAATAAACTTAAAGACATAGCAAGATATTATAACATATATAGCAAGCATAATGGATTTAAACCAAAGAAAACTCAACCGATCTGAATGGAACTCTATTGAAATTTCAGTATCAACTGCTGAAATTGAAGTATTGAAACTTATTATGGCTGGTTATAAAGACGTTAATATTAAGATGAATTATAATAATTCTATCTTTACATTTTTAAAGATAGAATTCAGTGAAAAAATGGAAGATCATTTATATAATAAATACTTACGCGAAAGAGGCGACAAAATTGAAGCGGATTTTATTAAAATAAATAGTGGATATAAATTTATCAAAATTGATAGTAAAGAAAAAATTAATTCAGCTGATAAAATTCGTTTAGATAGGTACGATGAAACGGCTTTGAAAAAAAATGATATATACGAGTTTATTTTATTAACACATATCGAACAAATTATATTTAATTATTTGAAGACAAAAAATGATAAATTATTTAATTTCCATTATTATACATTATATAAGTTAATTCGAAATAATATATTTAGACTGAACCGACACGTGACATTGTTAACAAATAAAATTTTGTCATTCTTTGAAGAACATATACAACCATCAATCATTATTGAAAATGCTGTGGAATTTATTGAAAAAAATGAAAATTTATTGAAGTATGGTGATATGGTCCTTTACGAGCATCAAAAAGAAATATTTACTGCGTGCAAGAGTAGTACACCAAAATTAATATTATATATGGCGCCTACAGGAACAGGCAAAACACTTACGCCTATAGCACTTTCCGAACAAAAAAAAATAATCTTTGTTTGTGCCGCAAGACACGTTGGACTAGCTCTCGCTAGAGCGGCGATTTCTGTAAATAAAAAAATAGCTTTTGGTTTTGGTTGTGCTAGTGCTGATGATATTAGGCTACATTATTTCTCGGCAAAAGAATATACTAAAAATAAAAGAACAGGCGGCATTGGCAAAGTTGACAATAGCGTTGGCAGTAGCGTTGAAATTATGATTTGCGATATCAAGTCATATTTACCTGCTATGTATTATATGCTTGCGTTTAATAGCGCTTCAAATTTGATTATGTATTGGGATGAACCTACTATAACGATGGATTATAGAGAACACGAATTTCATCCTATAATTAGAAATAACTGGAAGAAAAATTTAATTCCAAATATTGTATTGTCTTCTGCTACTTTGCCGAAACTAAAAGAATTAACAGAGACTAAAAGTGACTTCTTAAATAAATTTCCCGGAGCTGAAATATGTAATATAGTAAGTCACGATTGTAAAAAATCTATTCCCATTATTAATAAAGACGGATTTGTAGTATTACCTCATTATTTACACGAAAGTTATGAGAGAACATTAATTACTGCGAATCATTGCGAAAATTACTTAACATTGTTAAGATATTTTGATTTGAAAGAAGTTGTGGAGTTTATTACTTATATTCTTAAAAATAATTTATGTAGCTCTAGAAAAATGAAATTAGATAGATTTTTTGAGACGCTTAATGATATAAATATGAAAAATATAAAAATATATTATATAAAATTATTACAAAACATTTCTGGCGAAAATTGGAACAGTATTTATTCTTATTTTAGAGAGAATAGAACGCCACGAATTTTAGAAAATGAAAAAATAGATCCAAAAGGTAATAAAATTTCAAAGATTAGAAGTGTTGGTTCCGGAACAACTGCTTATTCTGGAACACCATTATATGGTGCGAGTTTAACAAGGTTGTCAAGCGAACAAATTATTCCGCGGAATAGGACAGAAGAACCGCAACAAATAAAAGGAACATCAGCAGGTTATGTGACGACAAAAGACGCATATACATTAACAGAAGGCCCTACTATATTTATATCAAATGATATAGAAAAAATCGCAAAATTTTGTATCCAGCAAGCCAATATTCCTTCTGTAGTAATGAGTGAAATTATGCGAAAAATTGAATACAATAACGGAGTTAATGAGCGGCTACATTTATTGGAAACGGAATTAGAAACTATAAAAGAACAGTCTATTAAAAAAGCATCAAACGATGTCTCAACTTCTCATTTTGGTGTTAAAGTTTCGGGAAGAAGCAAATCATCTAAAGATCCAAAAAAATTAAATAGAGAGAATGAAGAAGCTGAAAATAAAAACGAAATAGGAAAATTAACAAATGAAATCAATTCTTTAAGGTCTATGATTAAATCGGCTACTTTAAATGATACATTTATTCCTAATAAAAAAATGCATTTAGATAAATGGTCTGAAGAATTGAATACAAAAGACGCATTTACTAGCCATATAGATGACTCAATAGTAAATGATATAATGGCTTTAAAAGGTGTAGATAATTCGTGGAAAATTCTTTTGATGATGGGAATTGGTGTATTTATAAATCACGAAAATATAACCTATACCGAAATAATGAAAAAACTTGCTGACGAACAAAAATTATATATGATTATTGCTTCCAGTGATTTCATTTATGGAACTAATTATCAATTTTGTCACGGTTATTTAAGTAAAGACTTAGATTTAACACAAGAAAAAATTATTCAGGCTATGGGAAGAATCGGTAGAAATAATATTCAGCAAACTTATACATTGCGATTTCGTGACGACTCACAAATATTAAAATTATTTACAGACGAGACAGAAAAACCTGAAATTATAAATATGAATATATTATTTAATACACGTAAAGTTATTTGGCAAGGAAATGAATATGTTGAATTAGAAGAGGATGAAGAGGAGAAGGTTGAACAAGAAGAAAATGAGGAAGTGGAAGAAGACCTATAAAATTTTATAAAAAAAATAAAATAAAATAAAATAAAAATAAAATAAAATAAAATAAAAATAAAATAAAAATAAAATAAAATAAAATTAAATTAAATTAAATTAAAAAATAATAAATTATATAAATATTTTTTATTTTTATTTCTACATTACATTTTACATATTTTATATGAATTAATTTTTACACAATATTTATTTTTCTTATGTAAAACGATACATTTTTTTGACGGTTTCCAAATATTTGTTTAACGCTCGCATTTGTCGGACCTAATGCCGGTGCCATTTCGGCATCTATATCATTTATAATATCTGGATTACCTGCTTCTACAATTTCTATATCTTCATTGCATTCCAAATTAAAATCTCTTCTGGCATAAATACGTATTGTTTCAATAAAATTTTTTACTGATACATTAGAGTTAATTATATAATTTTGTGTTTGTTCTGTATAAGCTAGCTTGAAACGAAAATTATAAAATTCAATGTTTGGCGACATTTTTAATCTTATTTAATTGTTTTTGTATATTTATTTTTTGTTTCATTTTTTTAAACAAAAAATAATAAAATATATTGCTTTACACATCTAAAATTACATTTGCGTTTGCATTTTCTTCTATATTATTCGTTTTTTCTTTGTCTATCATTTCTATTGTAGATTGAAAATTACCATATTTAAAAATAGCAAAAGATAGTAAAAACCCTATTATAAAAGAGCCAACCAAACTAATACCAATTATTAAAAAATTTTCTTTGTCACCTGATAAAATAATAAATTGCCAAAATGTATTTGTTGTATTGTCATCTGAATAAAATGGTTGTATTATGCCTAATAATTGTATAAATCCAATGAATAAAGCAAACGTACAAGATATAGATGTTATTGTTAAATTGTAGTAAATTTTTTTTATTGGATTTATAAACCCCCAACCGTATATATTTGTCATTATGATTCCGTCGATTGTATCTATTAATGACATGCCGCAAGTAAAAAGAAGAGGCAATGGCATAATAATCCACGATGACACATCATTAGTAGACTGTATGGTTATTATTCCCAATAGTGCGATTTCTGTTGCCGTGTCGAAACCTAAACCAAACAAAAATCCAACAAAATACATTTTCCACGGTTTATCTATCATTTTAAATAATGTATTGCCAAAACAGTAAGAAAAACAACCGTTTTTTTGATAAATTTCATTCCAGTTAACTATTTCATTATTTTCTTCTTTTTCTTCCTTTTCTTCTTTTTCTTCTTTTTCTTCTTCATTATTTTTATAAATATTTTTTACTTTCATTAAATTTTTATAAATCATATAAATCGAAATTACATTTATACACCCAATACATAATAAAAAAGATGCTGATATTATAGGCCCGATAAGGTCGCTATTTTCATTATATGTATTAATATTATTATTTATTGTATCTGTTAATATTGCCAATAAAATACTTACTATAATAACTATTGTAGAATGTCCTAATGAAAAATATAGACCTACAGTTAGTGGTTGTTGTCCTGTTAATATAAGTTTATTTGTAACGTTATCAATCGCTGCGATATGGTCTGCGTCTAATGCGTGTTTTAAACCCAATAAATAAGACAATACAAGTAAATAAATATTATTTGACATATATGACTGATAAATTATAACAGATACTATCCAAACAATTGATGTTATAACGGATAAACAACCTAAAATTATAACGCTTTTTACGTTTACTTTGTGTTGAATAATTTTGCGAAACATAAAGATATATGCTAATACATAAATAAATATTTATATAGTTTTTGTATAATAATAAACAAATAACAATAAATTAACTTATATTTTTAGCAAATCCTACATAAATATTTTGTTGTGATGGCTTATCCAGATCCGTAAAATATGGTATACTTGTAACTAGTCCTGCCCAACTTCCGTATAATAAAGCATACACAGGATATGTTTTAGAGCTTGTTTGACTTGCATAACAAGGGATACTTTGTGAAGATACGGGATTTGCGTGATAATGGTAACCATAATTACCGTGTGTATGTGCTCCATATGAATCTAATGAAATGTCATAGCCATCCATACTACTATACGCATATTCATAAGATGTTGTAGTAACACCATTATTTAACGATACATCATAACCTATTATATAGCTACCGTAAATCGCAATACCATCAAATGCCATACCAATTAAAGGTGGATGAGTTTGTCCTACATAATCATTTTTATTATAAAAATTCATATTGTTTGTTCCGCATTGAAACGGATCTGCGTGATAATGAAGTCCTAACCCTACTCCACTATGATTTCCTTGTGCTGTTAATTCAGCAGCGCCGCAAGAAGGCGTTGAAGAACTATTTAAGACTGGATATATTTGTGTGCTGTCTATGGCGATTCCACAAGATGAACTTGATGAATAATTAAAATAATCGTAGGTTGTTGAATTGCTCGTATATACAGCACCCGATGACAATTCTAGCTGGTCCATTACAGAATTATTTAAATTGCCACTTGACGAATCTATATCACCAGAATATCCATAATCTCTCATTGGTATTTTTGTTAAAAATGATTGATATGCGGCATTTCTAGTAACATATTGATAACTATATGTATTACTGCTACCTTGAGTAGTAGAATAATGATTTATAGCATCACCTGGTGGTTTATGAACGTCCAAAAATCTACACGGACCGCTAGGAGAACTAGTATTTAATATTACCATAAACGGACAATAATTGCCTGAAGTATCTTGTTCGTTAGTAAAATAAACTTGTAAAACTGTTTTTCCAGTTAAATAAGCATTTGATAAACTATGACTTGTTGTTACGTTTTGTAATAATCCTTCACGAAGGGTTTTATAAAATTCTTTTGTATATCTTAATGTAATACTGCTAGCATCTGTGCTAAATATTGTGTCTAACATATTATATACGTATGAGTCAGCTGTTGATTTATTTGTAATTGACATATCTGTAGAACTATATGTATACATTTGGTTTGTATAATTATATCCAGCTGGAGAAGATTTTGCATTGTTAGTAAGTTTAGAAGCAACGCTCGTATTAGTAGAATATAAAATTTTTAATCCATTCTTTACCGTTCCAGCAGAATATAAGCTTGTTGCTAAATTTGTCGGATTTCCTATACCTAATGGATTAAATTGTGACGGAACACTTAAATCTATAGGTGAATCATATAATGTTATATTAGAGTTATTACTTGCGTCTAAAGTTAAAGAAGAACCATCATAATATAAATAATAGCCAGCATAAGGAAAGCCTGAATCTAAAATGTGACCTTCACCTCCACCTCCAGCATTATACACAGTGTATCCAGTTGGGTTTGAGGTTGTTCCAGTATTTATATAATAATTATCATCATAATAATATCTTTCTTTTGCTATAAGTGTATTATTTGTAGAATTATATTGAAAAACAATATATCCAGGATTTCCACCAGTTCCAGAAGTATATGTTATACCACCAGCATTAAAACTAATATCTGTTTCATTAAAACTGGTGTCTGTACTTCTATCTATTCCCCAGTTATTTAAAAATTGTAAATTTGGAGAATATTTGTTAATTGAATTCCACGAACAGTCTAATGAAAAATTTGAATGTAAATCAGAATCAATTCTATAATATGAATAATTATTACTTAAATCAAACGTATTTTGAACTAACTGAAACGCAGAACTTAATACTGTTACATTTGAAACATCTGTAATTGAGTTTATTGTATTCAATGTTGCTGTAAATATTGTTGACGATGTTGTGCTTTGTATTCCTAAATATGTATTTGTGTTTGAACCAACTTGTATTAAATATCTGTTTTTATTTGTAATAGAAGTTACAGGACTTGATAAAGCATCATCGCTATATGTACTCTGTAAAATATTATAATATGACATTGGGGTATAAAAAGAAGAGGCTGTTGTTGTAACCGTAATTGTAGAACTAGTTTTAGCTGAGCCATTATAGTATGGCAAAACTGTAAATGTATAACTTGTTGATGAATTTAAACCTGTTATAGCCCAAAATAATGTTGTTGTTGTTGAAATTAAATTACTTGAATCTGTTGTAGAACCTAAATAGATATAATAAGTAATAGATGATAAAGTTGAATCTATAGTCCAATATAAATAAATCGCACTAGAATATGCTGTTGAATTTAATGTGCTAAGCGTTACGGGAGTATTAGAAAAGCTATACACAGTTCCGGTTACTGTTACAGGTGGCATATAGTTATATAATTATTTTATTTTTTTTTTGATTTTTTTTATAACAATATTTCTAAAATATTTCTAAAATATTTCTTTATAATGTGTTATTATTAACGGAATAATTAACTGGATAATTAAAATATCCATTAAAGTTTCCTGTATAATTATCATAACTTCCTAAATACTGATAAAATTGTCCGCAATTATTTGCACCATTACATACTGTAGCTAAACGATTCTTAGCACGACGATTAGAAATACTAGAAGCTCCTACACCTCCTAAACCAGGCTTATACTTGTTATATATGTCGGTTTGTTGATTTGTAGTTGTATTTCCACCTGGCACCATTCTTGTGCTTCTTCTTCCACCTACACCAAGATTTTTTTTATATAAAAATCCAGGAAAATTTGTAGCATTGCCATACCAAAAAGCTCCGTTTGAATTACTTCCAGAACCAAATTTAGACATTTTATATAATAAAAATAAATATTATATTTTATTCTTTTTTACATAAAAAAGTATTTCAAATAATTATTTTAATGAATATAAAAAATAAAATTGAAATCATATTAAGCATAATTTATTAAATTAAATAACTTTTATTGAATTATTGAATTATTGAATTATTAGTTTATAAAAATGAATTTATTTATATTATCGTTAATTCAAAGCGAAATTGCCCGATATATGATGGATAAACACGTAAGCAAAATTTTATTGGAAGCCGTCCAGATGCTATGTTCCGCTAAACGAGTGTTAGACCCTGATGATGAAGTAAATGACCGAATTTATAAACTAGCACATAAAAATCACCCCGTCACAATTTGGTGCCGAACTTCGCGCGAAAATTTTATATGGACTTTAGATCTTGTTGAAGAACTCCATAAAGAATGGAAATATAGATACGGACATCCTGAGACGAAATTACATAAATCTTATATTATGTCTCTTATTCTTAGAGATAATATTCCTAGTGAAGATAAGTTTTTATCCAAAGGTCTCACTAGTTTCGCTCTTGCTATGCCTGATGAATATAAGTGTAGAGATCCTGTAGAAGCATATAGAAATTATTATATGTCTCCAGACAAACAAAAAATTGCTTCTTGGAAAAAGAAAAGAGAGAAACCTGAATGGTATAAAACTATGTAATTCGTAAAAATTCTGACTTGGTTACAAAATATAAAATACATTTTTTTATACTTTTTATATTTTAGATTTACACTTTTTCAAATAAACCACATAAATATATGCCAGCAATATCTTATAAATCAATGTATAAAACATTTTATTTATTATTGTCAAACTTATTTGTATCCTATTGTTTTCATTTGAACAATTACCAAATAAACCTAATAAATAGTTTAATTAAATCAAACAAATTGTCTCATATTCAAAGAAATAAAATAAATAATATAATGTATATTTCTTATGAAAAATGGGCTATAAAGAAAGCGGTTGAATTTAAAAAGTTTCATAAATATAAGTGCCAAGATATTAGTACGAGTGAATTAATATTATCGAGTAAAATCGGTTTATTTAAGTCAATAAAAAAATACAATGGTAATTATTCATTTATTAATTTTTCAGAATTTTATGTAAAAGGTGAATTACTAAGAACTCTTACAAATAGTTTTTCATTTAGCAGCGTAGATAAAAAAATAAGAATCCAAAGTAAAAAAAATACATCTCATCAAGAACTAATAAATTATAAAAAATACTTAAAGCCACATATGATAAGTTATGATAAAAATTGGAAATTTGATAAACTAATAAAAAGAAAAAATCAAGATGCGATTCTTAATGATTTCTTAGAGAGAGAAGATGGAACGCAAAAATGCGTAAGTATGTGGAATAAAATAGACGACTTAAATCCGTTTTGTAAAAAAATATTTTACTTAAAATACGATAGAGAATTTAACAAGATAAGAAGTAATAAAAATATAAGCATATTGATGTGTTGTTCGACAGAAAATATTAGAATAAATTTTAAAAAATCTTTACACTTTTTGCTACAACAAAAACTATAATTATGATAAATTACTTAGTGTATAAAAAAAATAAAATTGAAATATTGATTGAGATAAGGTGTAAAATATAATGCATACATTTATTGGTCCAAATGACTATTAGTTCAACATCTTACGGAAAACCCGACTGTAAACGTGCGACCTTCAATAAAGGTAAAAAAGTTAAGGACTTAGAATCCAAAGAATGGCGTAAAGATGTATTTGGTAATCTTATTAAATATGAAGACCATGGCAAAACTACAAAATATGGATGGGATATAGATCATATAGTTCCAAAAGCAAAAGGTGGTGCTGATGATATTTATAATTTACAACCAGTGCAATTTAGCAAAAATCGCAGTATGGGTTCAAAAATGGAGTATAAAGACAAACAAGTTTTATTTGAAGCACTAGAAGAAAAAAGAAGCATTTCATATTCAAAAACTGGCTCTCATTTTAAATATGAAATTGGAAAATTATGTTTTGTAAAACAAACGCCTGTAACGGAAGGACAACTTGCTAAAATTATATTTATTGACTCAAAAAATAATAAAATAAGGGTGTATTGGATTTGTGGAAACTATGAAGAAAATATTGAAATGTATAATAAATTATTTAGTGATATTCCAGAAAAAAGAAAAAAAGAAAAAAATAAAAAATAAGAGAAGTAGAGAGAAAAATTATAAACTTTTAGTATTTAAAATTTCGTGTTCACTTAAAAAAAAATGAAATGCTTTTTTTTACTAGATGTAATTTAGCTTTATATTTCCCTAGTTCGCTGTATTTAATACATTCTTTACAATTACAAATCTTATACTTAAAAATGAATTTTACTATTGAACTTGAATACGACCAATTTCTTACTAACTTGAAATCAGAAGAGGTACTTAAAATTGTTAATGAATGTTTAGCAGATCCGTTTGCGAGCTTTAATGCCGAGTTGACTGAAATGACATATGATCCTTTGTATGACGAGTTTTTGCCACACGGAAACGCAAGCCATATGTGGAAAATTGAATTTACGCTTGAAGATGATGACAATGGGCGTTTGTTTTTCAACTATGAAACATTCTACGTAGCACCTAGACACGAAATTTTGATTTCATTTTTAGAGGGAACAAATGAAGAACCAAGCTTTATTGACTTTACTAATAACAGCAATGTGCGCAGTAATTTTTGTAATGAAAAAATTTTCCAAATGAAATATCTTATTAAAAAAGAAGAACAAATTATAGAAATGAGATATGCTGAGAGAGAACCTTTATTGCTATTAATTAATGGGTCTGTAGTTAACTATCACAATTTTAACGATGAAAGTATACAGCAAATCAATAACGAAAAAATGACATCAAAAAAACGTTGTGTTCTTGAAAACCCTTGGTTTCACAGAGAAGTGCTCGAACTACTTGACAATACAGAAACTATCATACCTAACTCTTTCTTTTAAACCGATAAATAAAAATAAATAATAATAAAAATAAATAATAATAAAAATAAATAATAATAAAAATAAATAATAATAAAAATAATATAAAAAATAAAAAATGTGTAAAGGGTTTCCGTTAAGTGTAGTAAAACTTAGACCTTCATAAGAGGGCAAAGTTATCCCACACATTTTTTTATTTTTTTATTTTATTTTTTATAAATTTTTAGTAATTCCATTTTTACATTTGTTAAAAAAAAAATGAAATGCTTTTTCATCTATTATTTCAACTTACTTATATTATTACTTATTCTGCGTATTAAATACTTTCAAAAATGAGCGTAAACTTTATTAGTTTTGATATTCCTAATAGTTTTTCAACTGTGTTTACATCTAATAAAATACTTGAATTAATTAATGAATGTTTGTTTGAATACGTTAAACCCAGAAACATTACGATAAGTGAAGAAATTTATGACTCGTTTTATGACAATTTTGACCAGAATAATATTGCGGCGAAAATATGGAATATTGAATTTTATAAACCTGTGAATATGTCATCTGATGTAATTGTTGCGAGATATATAATTCGTGTTACGTATTTAGTAGGAAAAAACAGTGAGCCAAATTTAGTAATTTTTAAAGACATAAGCAATGTGGGCGGACACATTTGTGAAGACAGAATGTTTTCTCTTAAATATTTTATAACAAAAAAAGATAAAGCACACAGGTTTAGATATTTAGAACGAGAACCCTTTCTACTTTTAATCAAGGGTTCAGTAACCAATTATGATAATTTTAGTGCAGAAGACTTAGAGAGGATAAATGCTGAAAAAATGACATCAAAAAAAC
>Ga0181349_1000730_pt1 | contig 14115 bp, 18 predicted proteins | sample Su13VDMM110SD_FD_130106 | JGI IMG/M metagenome (GOLD analysis project Ga0181349, IMG submission 130106) | Freshwater viral communities from Lake Michigan, USA - Su13.VD.MM110.S.D | ecosystem: Environmental > Aquatic > Freshwater > Lake | place: USA: Michigan | collected 2013-07-16 | reverse complement strand
TCATTCCGGCCTCCACGCGACCGGGTAGAAGCACTTGCTTCGCTCCCAATGGCCCTCCATGACCGTCTCGCCTTCGCCCCAATGCCTGACGGTCGGGCAAAGCGGGTGCGTCACGCGCGACTGAATGCGGGCCTCTCTGCCGTCCTTGTCGATGCCGACAATCCAAGTTCCGTCCGTTGGCGCAGAGGCCATATCTTTCTGTTCGTTCACGGGTACTTCCTCCGGTCGAGTTCGATGTGCGGGCCGTCGTTTTTCCAGTGGCACCCCAAAGAACAATATGGCAACATCGCCTCCATGCACAGTTTCCAAATCAAAGATGTTGTGGCCGTTCTTGACGAAGGGGACGCGCACTACGCTCGCGAGTGGGTGTGGTATGTCCACCGAACCGGACACTCGACTTATCTGCGCGGCTACCAGCGCGGCATTCCTTTGGCCCAGCAGAAGATGCGATACCTTCACCGCGTTCTGACTGACGCTCCGAAAGGTAACGACGTTGACCACATCAACGGAAACGGGCTGGACAACCGGCGTGAAAACTTGCGGCTTTGCACGCGCAGTCAGAACAACGCCAACCGGCATCGCACGCAGTCCAAGTCGTCGCCGTACAAAGGCGTTCACCTTGAGAAGCAAACCGGCCGCTGGCGGGCCGAAGTCCACCACCTAGGGAAGAGGCACACGCTGGGCCGTTTCGACCGCATTGAGGATGCTGCGAACGCCTACGCGGTGAAGGCTGCGGAGTTGTTTGGCGAGTTTGCCAATCCGTCAGGGGTAGTGGCGGCGGTCTAGTTCAATGTGGGGACCGTCTCTTAGCGACTTCCACGAGCCGCCCCAGATGATCGGGACACCCAGTTCTTTCGCCGCTCTCTTGAACGCCGCCGCGACCTGACCATAGAGCGGCCAGTCCCACCGCACCTTGCCGCCCACCAGGACCGCGAAGTCGATGGCGTGGCCGGTGATGTGGCGCGAGTTCATCGTCTGCGATGCGCCGGCTGCTTTGAGTTCACGCTGGCGAGCCACGGACCGCAGGCCCTCGGTGATGGTGAAGTCGTGCGGGCTGTAGGTCAGGGCGAGTTCAACCACGCGCACCAAATCCGGGTGGACGCCGGTCAAGCGGGCGCGAGACCGCGATCCAAGGGCATATCCCATTGGCTGACTCCGATATGTATAGGAAAGGGCGGTTTCGCGAACACGTCCGCCGAACGTGTTAAGCTGGGGGCGTCTCTGCCGGGGCCATCGTTGCGGAGGCCCGAGCAACACCCCGGTCCTTGAGGCTGATACCCGCACCGCCAAGCGCGAGGATAGTTGCCAGACCGCCGCCGAAGCCGGTCCCGAACTCGATCATGCTGAACGCCTGACCGCTGGCGACGGCGATGCCTTGGAACGTCATGGCCCCGATGATGAAGGCGACCGTTCCGACGACCCACAGGATGCGGGCTGCGTCGTAACTGACGTGGCCCGGCCCCATGAGGGCATTGCGGAGGAGAGCGTTCACCGGCCAGCCTCACGCTCTATCCGGTCGAGTTGTTCCTTCATGGCCTTGGTGCGCTCATCCAGCCGGGCCAGCGTCCCGTCAGCCAGCGGCGCCACAATGCGCTCCAGGCTCGACACCCGCTGATTGATCCCACCGCCCCAGAAGACCAGCGTTGCCGCCTGCACGACTAAGGCAACAATCACGCCGATCATTGACCAGTTGAGTTTGCGGGCGTCGGAATGAAGCGTCATTGCGGCGATCTCTTGCTTTTGTAGGTTAGGCTTTCAGGGTGGGTGGTCAGCAGCCCGGCCTGGGCTAGACCGGCGAGCCGATCCTGAACCGATAGGTCTGCTCGGTCGTATAGGTGCCCTCGTAGAGCGAGACCGTCGTGCCGGAGCGGGCGTTGAAGTATACCTTGCGGACGCCCTCAGAGCGGTCCTGCACCGACACCTTGGACGTGGTGGCCTCTGTGAAGTTTCCGGGCGGCGTGATCGGGCCGTTCGGAACCAGCATCTCGATCAGCACATCCGGGTCGTCACTGTGCCACAGGGCGATCCGGTCGGCGGTCGGCCAGGTTCCCCCGGTCGATACCGGGTGCTGCTCGCCGCCTTGCAGGCCGATGGTCTCAGCCGCGTAACCCGGCACCTTGGCGCGATCAACAACCGTCGTCGGCAGCATCGGGCCGTAGCCGTTCTGCATCGAGATGGCGACGCCGAGCGTTCCGTTCACGGTCGCCTTGGTGACACCGCCGACGCGGATGGCCTCGTTGTCCTGCCAAGTCCCGGTGATGGTCTTGAGGAACAGGCATCCGGTCAGGTTGCTGCCGCCGGTCGAGCCGGTCTGGCCCGAGGTCGGGTTGCGGACGACAATGCCAGTAGCGCCCGACGTTCCGCCCGTGACGGTATCGCCCTCAACAATGGCCGCTGAACCCGCGTCGAAATACAGCGAGCGTCCGATCCAGTGCGTAGTGGTCACGGTCATGCCGGACTTGATAACGCCGTTGACGACCGCCTTGGTCACGCCGCCGACTTGAAGGTTCTCGTTGTCCACGAACGTGCCGGTGATCGACCCCAGCATCAAGAAGCCGGTCAGGTTGCCCCCGCCCGTGGTCCCGGTCTGGCCGTTGACAGGGTTGTCCTTCACCACGCCGGTCGCGCCCGATGTCGCGCCCGTAACCGTCTGGCCCGCCGTGATCGCCGCAGAGCCAGCATCGAACGCAAGGCAATGCCCAATGCGATAGACAATTTCCGACTGGCCCAGCCAGCGGGATGCCTTGTCTGCCGTAGCCCCGATATAGGGGCGATAAACGTTCAGCAGGATGGCGCTGACGGCACAACTGCCCCGGAACTCGGTGCTGACCGGCGATGCGTCGTAGCTGCCCGCGCCGTCCACCGTGAAGGTGCTGGAAACGTATTCGATCAGGCCGTGGCCGTAGCCGTAGAAGTCATGGACGGGGTGACCGCCCCCATCGACCGCGTTAAGGTCCGTCTCCGACATCGGCCCGACACGCAAGGCCAGTTCAGGCGTTGAGTGCTGGACTCCGGCAAACGTGCCGCCGCCGATCTCGGTCGATGACAGGTTGGCATAATCGAAGCGCCGCCCCTTGTGCAGCAGCCATTGGCTGTTCCAAGACCAGTTATAGGCGTTTTGCAGGACGCCTTGGCTGTCCGCCACGCCAAGATTGTAGAGCTTGATTGCGTGGACCGAATCGTTGCGGGTCGTGCCCGAGACGAGCCGGGCCTTGATCAACCACGTCTTGTCGGTTTGCCGGATACCATAGAGCGGATCTTCGACTGTTGGCGCGTCATTGTCCGCAGCGAAAGCCATGACCGACAGGCGCGCGCGAGTGACGTCCGGGGGCGCGATCAGGCGGAACTGGTTGACCGCACCGGGGAAATCGGAGCCGCTGGACGGATTTCGCTGCGCCGACAGGATGCCGTATTGAGAGACCTCGCCGTCGCCGATCTGTGACGCGCCGTCCGCTGCCTTGAGGTTCAGAAGTCCCGAAAAGGCCGCGCCCGAATACTGCAGAATCTCGACGTTGTAGGAGCCGGAAATGTTCGCCAGGGGGGCCGCCCAGTGGAACCGATACTGCGTAAAGCCGCCGGTCAGCGTGATGTCCGACCGGACAGGGCGCAGGAAGTAGTTGTTGGCCGTCGTGGTGATGAGGGCGGTGGACAGCGGGCAAGCCGCGCCCGAGAGGCCGGAGGAGGCCGCAAACGAGATCGTGGGGGCGGAAGGAGAGGAGCCGAGATACCGGCCCGGCGTGGCGAGGGTCACGGTCGTCAGGACGCCCCCGGCGACAACGAACGTCCCGGTCGGGTTGGTGGCGAAGTTGCCGCCCGTGAAGGCCAGCGCGAACGTGCCGTTGGTGCCGCCCGAGCCAGCGGTGACAGCCCCTGCCGTGCAGCCGTAGGGCGTGACGACCTCCAGCCACACATCGGTGGAACTGTCGAGGAGCGACTTGGGCAGGGTGATGCCGGTCGAGATCGTCGCCGTGCCCGACACGTTGCGGAAGTGCTGGATCTTCGTGGTGTCGGAGGCGTGGTCGGTCCAGTAGCCGTTGCCCGACGTGATGACGAAATCAGGGACCAGGGTGATCGCAGCGCCGGTCAGGCCCGCCGAGTTGGTGAAGGTTGCGGTCGGAGCGGTCGGGGATGCACCGATATACAGGCCCGGCCCGGTGATCGACACGGCAGTCAGCGCGCCACCGGACACGGTGAAGGTGCCGGTCGGGTTGACCGAGAAGTTGCCGCCCGAATAGGTCAGGGCAAACGTGCCGTTGGTGCCCCCGGAACCAGCAGTCAGGCCGGACGTGGACATGATGCCGCGCGGGACGTTGGCGGTCGCTGCGGGATAGTAGTCGGAGGCGAGAGCCGAGAGGCCGGCAGACGTGGCCGAGGCTTCTGCGGCGGCGGCTTGAGCGGCGGCAGCGTCCCGATAGGTCAGGGCCGCGTCACGCGCCGTCTCGGCGTTGGTTTCCGCCGTCTCCGCGTTCGTCTCGGCGGTTTCCGCGTTGGCTTCCGCCGTCTGGGCCGCTGCGAGATTGGCCGCGAGGGTCACCAGTCCAGCGGCGACCGAGGCCGACATGGACTGGTCCCCGAACGAGTATGTCGAGACGTTGACCGGGACCGATTGCCCGCCGATGCTGACAGTTACAACGCTCACCACGCCACCCCGCGCTCAACGACGACGGCACCGGACAGGAACCGGGTCGTCAAGCTCGCCGTGTCGGTGTTGACCCACTCGAACACGCCCACCCAGGGATCATCGCTGTCGGTCGCATCCTCCGGGAGCGTGGCCAGATCGGCCTTCTTCAGCCGGATGAGGATGTTGCTGCCCGAATAGACCAGCACCGAGCCGTTGGCCGTGGCCGTGGGGGTGACGGTCAGCAGGGCCGTTGCCGAGTCCTCGGAAGATCGGATCTTGAACGTGCCGGAATAGCCGTCGAAGTCGTAGGTCGAGGCGAACGGAAAGGTGACCTCAAGGTCCGCAGACTTTGAGACCCGCAGGCCGTAGTCATCCGAGAAGCCGAGTTCGGAACAGGTCATGAGCGCCCATGCGAAAAAGGCGACCCAGATGGACCGCCGTTGTGGTAGGGTGGGGGATGAAGTGGCTGAAACTGCTGATCCCGCCTGAGTGGGATTTTTGGGCAATCCGGGACCGGGTTGCTTATTTCGTGTTCACCGCACTCGGCCTGGGACTGATGGTCCTCGGAGCCAGACAGGTCGGACAGATGGCTGCGGCGTGGGTCCGGTCGTTATTGGGACAGTAGCCCGCCCGACGCTTGGCCGGATTGCGCCCCAATAGCCCGCGTAGCCGGGAGCGCCAGAAGACCGGCCTGCCGGGAGCGGGCGCGGACCCGTTCGCGCAGAGCGTCGTCGGCGTTCATCAGGTTCAGCAGCCGGGTCATGGCCTCGGGATTGGACAGAGCTGACCCCAAAAGCCCATTCAATTCGTCATCACCAATGATCGAACGGTCGCGCTTGGGAAGGGCCTGCGCCACTGCCTTGATGGCCCGGCGACCCATTGCGACTGGACTGCCGATTTCGCTAAGGGCCTCCAAGCCATCAGCAATGTCCATGCCTTGTTGCTGGAGGTCAGCTTGTCCGGCCAACCGGCGCGCTGACGGCGAGCCAGCAATCACCTGTCCGCGCGAGTTTGCCAGTGCGACCTGATCCTCCGCATCCTTCATGAAGGCGATGAAGGCTTCCTCGTTGTCGAACGCAATCCGCACCCGCGCAGCCAGTTCGCTGTCCTTGAGGAGCTTCCGCATGGCCGTCACGCCGCCTTGGCCGCGCACCCGATCAAGCACAGCCTCACCAACACCGAGGCGGTAAGCGTCCCGCGCCGGGGCCGACCATTTCGTCCACCGCTGCGCGAGTTCAGCCGCCGACATGGCGTTGCGCTCATTGGCGCGGGCAAAGATGTTCTGCCCGACCCGCTGGCCGTCAATGACCTCCGAGGAATCCCCGAACGTCTTGAGCCATTGGTCGTAACCATCGACCTGAGTGCGGGCGTTCTGGCGGATAGTCCGGGAGAGGGTGCTAAGGGCCTCGCCCCGCGAGTTGAAGCCGCCACGGAAAGCCCGCGACGCTGCCTCGTTCAGCGCGTAGGAGATGTCCTGCGCTTCGCGGACGGTGATCGACGCCGCTGCCGGGCCATCCAGCAGCGTGTCACCCAGCCCGAACAGACGGTTGGCCGCTGCACTGCCTTCGGGCGTCAGTTCGGCAATGGCTTCTTCCGCCGCCGCGCGAACGGCGGGGCTGGAGAGCTTGGAGCGAAGCGCCAGCACCGAGGCGTCATCCAGCGGCACGGCTTGATCTGCGATTGCGGCCATCCCGGCGTCAGCCTCGGCACCGCGCGTGGTGATGCGCTGGCGCAGCGCCTGCCAGCCATTCCCTTGGGCACCGAACCGATCCGCGAGAAGCCCGGAAACGCGGTTGCTTTCGCCTTCGGCCTGCTCACGCGCTGCCGCGACGATGCTGCGCCGCGCTGCGCCGGGGACGCTGGCCATCGTTTCCGCCAAGCCGATGAGATTTTCTCCACCGGCTTGGAACGGCAACTGGCCATCGGGGGCCGCAGCCATATTGTCCAGCACCTGTTGCGGGGTCATGCCGTCCCGCTCAAGGGCGCGGCGAACAGCACCGGCCACTCGGGCCTCTGGCCTTGTGGGTCGGGGAATAGCACCAACGGTCGGAGCGCCAACGGGCGGGGTCTGGAACGGAATGTTCAGCCCGTCATCGACTGCCGCACCAGCCATGCTGGGGGGCGCATCCGGGGCAGCGCCCGGCGCGGTGTAAATGCCCGCCGCATCGTTCATGAGGTTGGGGGCCACGCGACTCAAAACAGACCGGCCCAGGTTCACGGCACCGGGCGTTGCGCCACCGATCAGACTGCCGCCGATGACACCGCCGACAAAGCCGTCAGCGCGGTCCGTGATGCTTCCCTCGTCAGCGCCGAAGCCATATAGCCCGCCGTACCCACCACCAATCGCCGCGCTCCGCAGAGAGGCGTTCAGAAGGCCGGTGGAGCCTTTGAGGTAGGTTGACCCCGGCAGAAAAAGCCCGGTTGTCGCGCCCGCAAATCCGCCCGCGACCCGCTGGCGACGGTTGGTCTGGTTGTCGATGGCTTGCGCGGCCTGATAGCTGTCCCGCACGTCGGAATAGCCCCGGCCACTGATGAGGCCCGCCAGACCGACCAAACCCTCGTCGCCTAACGGCACTTGTTCGATTGCCGCCATGCCAAACGCGCGAGCCTGATCGCCCAGGTTCCGCGCGCGGGTGTTGACCCCGCCCATCCCCTGATCGTTGGCGGCGTTCTCGTCGATGTAGGCATCACCCGTCAGGCGATAGACCGAGCCGTCCGACCGCTGGACGAACATACCTTCGGACAGGTTCATGGCTGCGCGGCGCTGAGCGTAATCCGCCTCCGAGTCCGGCTCGACGTTTTGCAGGATGAACGGGTTGTCCTGCGAGGAGCCGGGGCCGGTATATGCCGGGCCACCGCGAGCGAGCGCCGCTGCGCTATCGGCAAAATAGTTCGGTGAGACGTGCTGGTTGATGTCGCCGCCGGGCAGGGATGGTTGAGCCGGTGCCGGGTTTCCGCCCAGCTCTGCCCGATACTGCGAGACGATCTCCGCGATCTGGCTCTCGGCAATGCCGTCCGCGCGCAGTTTCGCCGCCATTTCCTCGGGGGTGTCGTTGCCCGTAATCGCGGTCCCTGGAGCGAATGACGGCGCAGGAGCGGCAGGAGCAGCAGGAGCCGGGGCCATGCCGGGCGCAGCGGGGCGAGCCGGTGCGGACTGGCGAGGGGGTGTCGCGCTCAAGCCGGGCGGGAGCGGGGGAACACCACCCTGCTGCGGCGGGGGCGTGAAGCTCAGGCCGGGAGGCAGCGGGGGAAGCTCTTGCATCATTCAGCGACCCACTGACCGTTACGGACCACATAGCGGCGGCCCTGAGCATCATAGGCGACACGCGGCGGGGCAGCCGGTGCCGGCTGATTGCCGCCAGCCCGCGATTGCGAGCCACCGCGTTGACGCTCGCCGAAGCCCATGAAGTCGCGCCACGACTGGATCAACCGCGCCGGGCGGCGGGTCGTCTGCCCGTTCGCGCCCGCAGCAAACAGCGGGTTGGCGTTCACGTAGGCCTGCCAGTCCTCGTTGGCACCGATCAGGTTGCCGTTGAGGTTGGCGTATTCGTCGAGGAACGAGGCGTAATCGGCGTCCCGCTCCGCGCTGGCGATGACCACGTCCGCAAGGGCTTGGTTGGTGGGGCCGGGCTTGTCGATGTCCAGCACGGCGCGGCCATACAGGATAGCGTCACCGTCCGACATCGGGCCGGAACCGGGGGTTCGCTCACCCGGCACCAGTCGGGCCGAGATCGCCCGCATCTCCGCATAGGCCGGATTGAGCGCAGCCGCAGGCCCCAGCAGGGCGGCACCCAAGCCGGTCGGGTTGGCGCGGTTGAGTTCAATGAACCTTTGCGCGTCCGCAGCGCGAGTCCGTGACAGCGCAGCCGCTTGGCTGGCCGACGACAGAGCGCCGCGCGTGGTGGCGTCGAAGTTGCCGGGACCGTTGCGATTGTTGCCGGGAGGCGCATCAGGATTGCCCTGCATCGGAGTGCCAAACTCGCCCGTCGTGAGATTGAACGGTGCCACCGAGCCGCCTTGCGGCAGACTGACCGGCGCAAGCGGAACAAGCCCCTGCGCTCGCGGCTGACCGTTCGGGCCAACCCACGTTGAGCCTTGCGGCAGCACGGGGTTTTCCGCGTTGAAGCGATCCGTGCGCTCTTTGAACGACGGCTCGACGGTCAGCAGTTCGCGCGGGGACACCCCAGGGCCACCCATGCCCACAACGCGGTCGCCGACCACGGCCCGGCGCTCGTTCATGACCGGAGCGCCGTTGACCTGACCCGGCGTCACCAACGCGGACCCCTCGGCCAGCGTTTGCGGCGCGAGACGACGTGCGAGGTTTTCCCCGACAGCGCCCGGATTGGTCTGCATCGCCAGCCACGCCGGATCGCCGCCGAACTGCTGGGCAATGTCGAGCCTGCGCTGCGCCATCATGCGCTCCTGCGGTGCATCTGCCTCCGCTTGCAGCCGGGCGCGTTCGCGGTCGAGAGCGCCCGACACCGTGCCGTCGCCCTCGCTCGAAAAGATGCCGTCCAGAACGCGCCACGGCGAGACACGCGCTCGCTGTGCCGGTGCGGGAGCCGGGGCAGGGGCCATGCGAGGCCCGCCCGACTGGATCAGTTGCATCACATCCGGCGAGAGGAGGCTGTAACGCTGCGCTTGTTGGGGGCGATCAATGAGACCCATCAGTTAGCCCCCGTAGCTGCCGGACAGGCTCAGGTTGGTTGTGGTGCTCTTGCCGGTCGAGCGACCATCCAACGTCTGAGTGCCCTCGTTGGCGAACCCGCCGCGAAGCTGGTTCAGCAGTTGTTGCAGGGCGAGCGCGTATTGGTTCTGGTTCTGGTTCTCACCCTGAGCGATGCCACGCGCGTCAGTGTAAGCCTTGTCGTTGAGGCCCGCGATCAGCGAGGCCCGGTCGCGCGACTGGTTGCCCGCCAGTTCCGCCTCGTAGATCCCACGCCGGTTGTCACCGAACGCCCCGGCCTTGGCGAAGTCCGATTGCTGCTGGGCACGGGCCATCGCGTCGCGCTGGTCGGCTTGGCCAATCGAGGCGTCAATCACGTTTTGCGTATAGGGCGACTGGTATTGGCCAATCGAGGCCGGGTCGAACCGCCCATAACTCATGCCCTGCACGTCCGAGATGCCCTGGTTCAGCATCCCCGCCGCACGATCAGACAGAGTGTTGGTCTGGACCTGGTTCTTCGTCGCGGACTCCCGCGTCTTGGACTTCGACCCGCTTCCGCCGATGCTCGCCATTCAAAGCTCCTTCCAGATCACCGGGTCAGCCGGTTGGTATCCGTGTTTTCGTGCGTATCGCAGCCAGCCCTTGCGGCCCGTCGCGCCTGTCATGTCGCAGCCGTTCAGCCGTCCGAACGCCTCGACGGTGGGCCCCAGTTCGCTCATCGCCTTGAGCGAACCGCCCGCCGCGAAGATGTGCATCACCTTGTGACGCGGGCTTTCGATGAACTCTCCGACCATGCACCCCTCGGGATGCACGAACAGGTGAAACGTCCCCGCAAGGATGCCCTGCCAGATTTCGTCCGCCGTCCAGCCCGACCCATCAAGGGCCGAGGTGATCCAGCCCCTAACTTGCGAGTCCAAGGACCGTCGCCAGATCAGCGTGTTTGTATGACCGATCCGGGAAGAGGATCAGATGCGTCCCGTCCGTGGCCACAGAAACGACCGTAGGGGCCTCCGGGTCGCCGTGCGTGACGGTTGCCCGGTTTCCCTCGACTTGCGCTTCCACGCCCTCGGGAAGCGCATCCAGAGCGATCCTCACAGCGCCACCGCCGACAATGCGCCCGCGTTGCTGACCTGAATGTCCCACCGAGATCCGTTCGGGGACGACAGGATCAGGCGTTCAGACCCGGCGACCTCGACATCCTGCCCGGCCTTGCGGCTCTTGGCGTCCATCTTGTCGAGTTCGGTGCGGAGACGATCCTGGTCCTCGCGGGAATAGGCGTTCGGCGCGCGGGGAAGGCTCATCGACCGGCCCCCGGCTTCACGTCAAACCGCACCTTGCCCATGCGAAAATCCACGTCGGCATCCCCGGTGTAGGTCACCGCCACGCGCCGGGCCGAGAACCGCAGATCGGTCTTTGCCGTGGCCGTCACCGCCGCGACCGAGCTTGCCGAGTCCATCGGGTAGTCGGCCACCGAGAAGGAGACAGCCAGCGACCCCAGCGTGGCCTCGTCGGGGATGTAGGCATGGACTTCCATCGTCCGATCCCCGCCCGCAATCTCCACCGGCCCGGAGGTCAGGTAGGGTTGCCGGCCATCTTTCACGTTCCCGGTTTCGTGCGAGTAGATGTAGCCGTCATTCCCGACCAGTTGGGGGTATTGCAGGGGCGCACGGTCAACGCCGCAAAGCCTCGACAGCGCCCCGATATTCCAGTGCCCCTCGCGGTAGTTATAGACCACATAGCGGTCCACCTCGGTCGATCCAGACGACGGGTAGTGCCACCACACCTCGCCCCAGAGCGAGTTATGCCAGCCAGTCACCTTGCTGATCTGCGTCCGGTTCAGGTCCGAGAACACATAATCCGACACATCGCACGGCACCGCATCGACGTAGCCGTTGTAGCCCCAGAAGCCGTTGACGCCGAACCAGAAGACCTGTCCGTTCGCCGCCACGACCGCCGCGCCCTTGGACGCCACGCCGCAGCCGGTCTCGAGCCGCTCAAACGAATAGACCAGCGGCAGGCCCACGAAGGTCGCCCGGTGAACGTCCGTGTCGGTCCAGAGCAGATAGGCCCCTTGGACCCTCTTGCCGCATTTCAGCCCGCCGTTCGTCTGGAGCCGCTTTCCACCCGCCAGATTGGTCGAGGAGGGCGTCCAGTCGGTGTTGTCCTCGGCGTCGCACCAATCCAGCGCGCGGGGGTCGCCGTTGGCCGCGAGCGCAAACATGATCCGCTCGTCCGTCACCAGAATGGCCTCGGCGGTCGGCGCGTTCGTGATCGGCGCGGCAACGGTCGAGGTGTCCAGCGTCCACTCGTAGATCGTGGAGCCGATGGTGCCGACAAGGTATTGGCCCCAGTTGTCGAGCGACCACACCGCAGCCGGGATGACGTTCGACGAGTCCAGCCGGGGCGTCCCATACAGGCCCAGCCCGTAACCGCCCTCGCCGTAACCGCCGCCGATGAAGGCATCCGCCAGACCCGCCGTGAAGCCGGTTGTCGGGGTGATGTCGCTGACCGCACCCGAGCGCGAGACCGCGTAGAGCTTGGAGTGCGTCCCCACGCCGGTCCAGTTGGTGTTCGTATCCGCCAGCCACGCGATGATGGCCCGCGCCTTGCCGGTCATGGCCGAGCTTGAGCGCGTGACCCAGCCACCGACCGGGCCGGACTTGCCCTCATGGAACCGCCACAGGTCGGCGTCGTAGAACCGGCCCTGCGACTGAAATTGAGTGCCGTTCCTGTAGATCCCTGGGGGGATGTCCAGCGCGATCAGGGCCATTAGAGCTTGATGACCGCGAGGGCTGCGATGTTCTTCGGCGCGGTCTCGGTCCCGCCGCTCGCTGCGGTGTCGTAGGCCGTGATGCTCTCACCACCACCAGCCGCGCCGGTCGTCGTGGCGAACTGGCCCGCCTCGCCGCTTGCAACGGGAGGCGACACCGAGTGAACGTGCGAGGCGTAGGTGTCGGCGGCATAGGAACCGAGCCGGCGCGAGGTGTCCACCCCCCGGCCATCATCCAGACCGCGCAGGAACATGGCCCGCGCGTCGGGGACGGTCAGCCGCTTGTTCGCCGCGTAGTCCGTCGCCGCATCCGCGCCGCGCGTGGACCCGGCACCCGCCGAGGTCAGGATCGGGGAGTCCGTCGCGTTCAGCGCCCACAGCAGGGCAAACAGCGCCGCCGTGTCCGCATTGGCGCGCGTGGCACCCGAGGAGGCGTTGCCGATGGTCCCGCCGTTCATCTTCACCCAGCCGGACGGGGCCGACGAGTAGAGGCCGAACTTGATGTCGCCCGTGTGGACGTAGTTGGCCGACAGGGTGGCGAGCGTGGCTTCCGCCGTGTTGAGGTCCGTCTCGGTCGTATTGGCCAGCGAGGCCAGCGCCACCAGATCGACACGCGCCGCCGTCCAGTTGGCGTTGTTCTCGGTGCCCCAGGTATCGTAGTCCGCACCCACGGTCGGGACGTTGGTGGTCAGCGTGATCGACACAGCCATTAGAAGGCTCTCCCGGCTCTGGCGTTCAGGGTGGAGGGGTAGGCCGTGCGCTTGTCGTCCTGCTCGATGGCTTGGACAGCCTCCGCATAGGCGTTGCGGATCACTTGGCGCTCATCGTCGCGGAAATAGATCAGGGCCTGCGACAGGGCGCCGTAGAGGTAGGCGTCCGGGTGCCGCTTCAGCAGCCAGTTCGTCGCGCACTGGGCCGACAGCGCCGGGATGCGCTTGCGGTAGCGCAGCCGGACGGAATAGCTGTAGTCGGGCACCGGGTCGAACGAGATAACGTCCGTCACCGTGTAGCGCGTCGGCTTGCCGGTCCCGAGGGCCGAGTCAAAGGCTTCCGGGGGCGCATATTCCAGCGCCAGCGCCGGGCTTCCCTCGATCCGAAAGGACCGGACGCCCGCGAAGTCGCACGGCAGCGCCATCGTCTCGCCGGAGATCGTATAGGTGGCCGTCGCGGTCATTTCCCGCGTGTCAAGCTCGCGGTTCATCTGGGCTTCCGCCAGCGCGATGAACTCGGCAGCCTTGGCTTCCACGCCTGTCAGATTCGCCTTGTTCAGCCAATCGGCCACGGCGGTCTTGAGTGTGGCGTAGGAGGTCAGGGCCATTTAGATCGTCCCCTCGCGCGTCTTGAACATCCAGTTTTCGTCGAGCCAGCGCGAAAACGCCTTCTTGTCGCCCGGAGTGCCGCGCGTCGGATCGGGCAGAATCCCGCGCTTCTTCAGGTCTTCCCAGATCGTCAGGGGCAGCGTGGCCATCTTGGTGCGATGGTCGAACCCGTCGCCCCACTTGTCGCGGCCCGAGGAGAAGTGCCCCCGCTGGAGCTTGTTGAGTTCAAGGATCGCCGTCATGTCCTGCGAGGTCCGAATGGTGGACACGCCGGTCATCTCGTCGGTCTCGATGTATTGGCTGATCCCGGTCAGAGGATCGTAGTCGAGGAGCCGTTCAGACATTCAGCCTCCTAAGAGGCTGGGGCCTCTAGGTTATGTGGGTCCAAGTCTTGCCCAGCCGGACATTGCGAACCGTCTCAGGCTTGCAGCAAAGCTGGCGGGCGAGAGCCGCGTGGCTCTCCGTTGACTGGCGGATCAGGCGAACAGCGGCATCGCTTAGCTTGGCCTGTGGACTAGCCTCGCCCTTGCGGCCCGGACGGGGATGCCTTCCCCTCTCGGCCATCTGCGCGGTGTTCTCTTTGTAGGTTCCGACCGACAAGTGCGCGGGGTTCACGCAGGCCGGGTTGTCGCAAGAGTGCATGACGACCATCCCATCCGGGATAGGGCCGTGGTGCATTTCATAACTGTATCGGTGCGTCAGGACCGTTTTGGTGCCCCGGCCACCCGGCTTGAAGCGC
>Ga0181349_1000728_pt1 | contig 14144 bp, 11 predicted proteins | sample Su13VDMM110SD_FD_130106 | JGI IMG/M metagenome (GOLD analysis project Ga0181349, IMG submission 130106) | Freshwater viral communities from Lake Michigan, USA - Su13.VD.MM110.S.D | ecosystem: Environmental > Aquatic > Freshwater > Lake | place: USA: Michigan | collected 2013-07-16 | reverse complement strand
GCGACATTGGAGTTAAAGCAGGTGCTACACCTACTTTGTTTACAATAAACAGAGTATTCGTGTATTTTGAGCTTTCCTTACGAGACATTACAATCTGTTGATTGATAAAATTACCGAATTGAGTTGCAATAGCTCCTGCGTTCCACATTGGATTGTTTTTTCCTTGTTCAATAGACATTTGACATGGAATTGAACCAACTGAATCCCAAATGAATAGTAGATCATATGGTAAATTACCTTTTTTCTGTTCTGTTAATAAGTCGATAATGAATTCAGCAATATCTTCGATTGAATTCAATGAACTCCTATCTCTATAGATGAAGAAACCTGTTTGATCAACAATCTCACCCGTTTCAGTGTCAACAACATCTTCGATTTCAAAACCCATTGTTTTCCAGTGATTCCAATCGTGTTTCATTTCGGTAATGATTAACACAGGTAATATTCCCATCTTTTGAGCATTAATTGCTACCTCAATGGTCATAGTTGATTTACCTGTGTTACTTTTACCTCGAACCATTGAATTATGCCCCATAGGAATACCTGGAATGGACAATGCTTCCTGTAGAGCGGGTGAAAATGGAATCCACTTTTGTTCTTTGAATTTAACATTTGATGCTAAACCCTTATTTGCCTTAAATTTATCTAAATTGAACGCAGATTTTAGTTCCTTGTCCGCCGCTTCAGTGAGCGATTTTCTTCCTTTAGCCATAACTTGTTTATTTTAATTAAAATGGAGCATCGTCATCATCTTCACCAAACAAATCATCAAATTGTTCTTCTTTTGACTTTTTAGCTGCTGGTTTAGTAGATAAACTGTAGTTTGATTTTGGTTCTTCTTTTACTTCATCAACTACTTCCTCTGTTGCTTCTTCTTCATCTTCAGGATTTAACCATTCTTGAAGTGCTTGTTTGATAGTATCAAATGGAAGTGGTTTGTACAAATCTTTTGGATTTTCTTGCTCTTCTAACCATTTTTCGATCAATTTAGAATCTTCAGATAATTCAGAAGTTTTCATTGATGGAGTAATAGTTGTCTTATTGTACTTTGTACCTGTAGCTTCAGGTCCTACTGTAGTCATTTTGATGTCACGTCCAGACATGATATCTGTAAAATCACCTACTTCTTCATCAGCTGCCATTTGCAAAAATGCTTCGTAAATTTCTTTACCAAATTCCCACAATTGAACACCTTCACTTTCCTCACCACGTACAATTACAGGAGCATAGATACGAGTTTTCGGATCTAATTTTTTAGCTAAACGCCAATTTTCTTTGTCGTTTGTTCCACGTAATTGTTTTGCAAATTCTGCAATTGGATCTTTTTCACCCCAATTTAAAGGCGAAGCGATTACTTTACGGCTTCCGATACCGTAGTAAAATTTCATTTCTGTAAATGGAAATTCTTTGTTGTATTTAAAAGGTACAACACGGACTGTTTGTTTTCCAATGGTCGGCTTAAATCGCTTCACATTGCTTGAATTGTTGCTTGAACCACCATTAGAGGTCTTTTGCATTGATTCAAGTTTTTTCTTGATTGCGTCTAGATTCATAATATAACTAAAATTAAATTGTTTACAACGTTTAATATAATAACCTTTTTTTAAATAACCAAATTATAGTTCAACAATTTGATAAATCTTTGTATTTAATTGCTTAATCTCATTATGTTGAGTTAACAAAATACAATTTTTATAATGTTGCCAGTTTACTGGGAAACGGGTGTCTACAACTCCACCGTTTAACTTTTTAATCAACTCGTTTAATGCGTTGATAGTATATAATGTGTTTGATTCTTTTTTTCTATGTACGAGAATTGTATTATCGGGAATATCATTTACATTTCCTTGATCTACATTGTATGTAATAACGTATTCGTTATTGCTTTTAATGTGTAGCACAAACATTTTGTTGTACATGATGCTGTAACGACTAGACAACGCACTAACCAACGCCTCTAACTCACTCAATGGTGTAAAAGTACAAAACAGTCTATTGTTCATCAATAAATTTTCAAATGTAAAATCATAGTCGTATTGATCATACATATGACGGGGTTGTTCTAAAGTACTATACATAACTTTTATTTTATATTGGCATAATTAGTGCCTTTTTTAGTTTTTACTTGTAATTTATATTTGTTAAATATTCCTAATACTTTAAGCATTACATCCGGTTCACTCTTATCGTAATCAAATAAAAACGAATCATACACATATAACACGAGTTTAGTATTTTTTCCTCGTAATATTTTAAAAATATCGTATAATATAAGAACATTATTTGCGGTCTCCAAGTTTTGTAGTACGTAATTTAAAAGCTTTTGCGGATTCATGTTTTCCAGATCATTTTTTACAAATTTATGGTCTGAAATAGGGCATTTAATATAGCCGTTTATATTAAATAATTTCCATAAATCGTCTGTATATGCTTTTACTTGTCGAAAAAAGTCCAAGGTCTCGTATTCCTTCCATATTCCTCCATAAAGCTGTTTAAACGTGATCTCTTTTGCTTTGGCGTAATCAACTCCATACATTTTAGAAAAAGATAAGTGAATATCGTCACTGCCAAAGTCGTAACCGCAAAGATTAGCCAAAAGGGTAGGGTGATAAGCAGATATGTCAAACTCAATAAAACTTTGATTGCGGGGTATAAAACATTTTCTTTCATTGTTGTCTTTGTTTAGGGCTGAAAAATTAATATGGTTAAAGGCATTTGATGGCCTTGTTGTTAATGTGTTTAGGTTATATTGCGTGTATATAAACTCGTCTACTTGTTGATCAAAGTACTGTTCAAATAATTGAGGGTCCACTTTTATACCCGTTTGTTCTAGTTGATTAAACACAAGTGCTGCTTTATTGTAAAATGGGTTTATTTCACCCTTAAAGTTAGTATGATTTTGTTCACATACCTCATAGTGTTTTACAATCGGTACTATTGTGTTTAAATTTTGAATGTTTGAGTATTTGTTGTAAATGTAATTGTGAGCTGTTGTTTGTTGAGGTATATACGTATGGGGGGAGGGTGATGGTTGGGAGCAATGCTTAAGAGCAAAATAATGCAAAAATTCCTTTCTATCCCTTACGTAAATACATTTTATACTGTTTAATACTTTTAAACAATCCTCTATTGTTAAATTTATTGTTTCGCTATGGTTAACAGGTATGATGTATCCTTTTGTATCATCTTTTGGTCGAATGTATAGAGCACATACTTCATTTTTAACAGGGTGAAAATTATGTGAAGTAGGGATTACTTCAACATATGCTGTTTGGTAGCTAATGTTACAAATTGTTTCTATATGTTTAGGATCTTCTATAAGCCAATACATGCTTTAAAGATACAAACTATATTTTACAATTCCAAGTTTAAATTAGTAACTTCCTCTTCCACCTATAGAACTTCCTCCCCCAGAGTAGCTTCCTCCTCCACTTGGAATATTAGGGAGAGTTGGTAATATTATGCTGCTAGTAGTTTGGGTTATAGGTTGTGGTTTTTTTATAGAAATTAAAACGTCGTGAGGGGTATTTATATGAGTTTTTCCTACCATAGGTGTTATACCATTATGTATATGATAAAATCCAATGTAATTTTGTCCATTTTTAGTTGTAAATTCACCACCTGTTGTGTACAAATTATTTATATCTTGTGATTGATAATATTTTAAAAATTTGTCTTGAAAGTATTGAGAAAATCCATACCATTTTAAGTTTTGCTCTATAGCAATAGTGGATGCCCTATTTGAATTATAAACTTGTTCTTTATTGCCTGTAATTTGCCAAATTAAAGAAACTGGATTGTGTAAATCCCAGGCTATTTGGGGGTCTTTATGGGTAAGTTTTTTAAAGGTATCTATATCAATTTCTAAGTATTGTATTTCGTTAGTTTTTTTACAAAAATATCTTGTAAACTGTCCGTTTTGTTGGTCTTGGGGAGTTGGAAGGGTTAGGTTAAATTTAGGTATTAATCTTGGATTAGTATTTAATGATGGGGGTGGGATAAAAGAAGTATCAAATTCAAATTGTTTTGCTTGATCTCTTCCTACTACATTATTTAAAGTAATTAAATTATCTAAATTTGATTGAACAAATGGGATTGTTGGATCAACTTCATTAGTTAAGGTAATAGGAATTAATAAAATATTAGGTTTATCTTGTGGATTTTTACCAGTATATTTTTGTCCGGTAGATACTTCATAATAATACCCTACATACCTGCCTCTATTTGTTAAAAGAGAATATTCTCCTCCATTAGTATATAAATTAGTTTTTATTTGGGATAAAGGATAGTAAGTCATAAAATTTTAGTTAGTTGGTATTTTTGGGATATCTGTTTGTAAACCTTCATTTATAGAAAAATGCATTGCATCTTTTTCATAATACCATCCTATACCTTCAAATCCAAAACTTCTAGCTACCCTCCAAAAACCAAATTCTTGTTCTCCCATTAATTGGGTTGAAAATGGTTTTGTATTTCTATTTAAAATAATTTTACTTGTAGTTTTTTTATCACCTAAAATAAATCCTTGATTCCACCCATGACCAGGGGAGGTAACATTAAGATCTATAGCAAATCCAAAAGCATGATTAGATAATCTTGTGCCATTCGTTACATTTCTAAGGGCAAATCCAGAATCAACAGATTTAATATATTTTTGAAGACCATTATCTTTAATAGTTTTTGCTACCTTTTCTATTTTAGCAGCAAAATCTTTATGAACTTGAAGAGACTTTTCTCCATTTTTAGATGGGATTTTTACACTTACTAATGGATAATCTAGGTTAGGAACAAACCAATGGCGAGCTTTAGGATTATATCCTGGGTCTCCAGGTCTAAGATTTGAAGGCCATGTTTTAACTTTAATTTGTCCATTTGGTAAAAGAATATATGGGGCAACTCCTCCAGCTTTTTCTACTAGTTTTAAATCTTGTGGGGAAACAGGATATCCTATTTCACCATTAGATGGAGCATTTTTAACTTCTTGTATATCTTGTTTTATAGCTTCAGCTGTTATAATTACATCACTTCCACCATCAGTTCTAGGAATAACAGTTGCTTCAATATCAGTTTCCCAATCATCATTTGCTAATTTATGATTTACTCCTGTAACAATTAAGTTTAAGTTATCACCATATGCTTTAGGTAAAAAACGAGTATCAACGTGTAATTTGTTGTATATCTTTATTCCCGATATACCATCCATAGTAAAGGAAATTTTAAATGGTATAAACCCAATTGTTCCTCCTGAATTAGTTTTGTTAGAAGCTATTAAATATTTAAAGTATTCTGTTACAACAGATAAATTATTTTCAATAGCATCTGTAGAAATTTTTAGTTTTGAGCTAGGTTGCATAAGATTTCCACTAAACCCATAACATGAAGTGAATTTTTTAGGTGATAAAAATCTTTCAGTATAGTTTACGACAGCTTCATCTATTTCTCCTTCTTTGTTTTGTGATTCTGGGTTTCCTGGGATAAATTTTTCTTTAAATCTATCAGTTAACCCAATATTCCATTTTGAAAACGCTGTAGCTTCTGTTCCTTTAACATATCCTCCTGCAGTTGCTCCTATTGTAACCATAGTAGCAAATTCTGGGGTGATGGATGTTTTTAAGTCAACCTTTCTAACAAAAGTAGAATCATATAATGACCCCGCTTTTCTATATCCATACAATTGAAGAATATAATCTGTAGTACTCTGTCCAATTCCAGGGATTGGGGTAGTATCGATAATTCTTAAAGTATTATTAGATTCATCAATTATAGGTTCTAGATTATTTATACCACCTAAAGATTTATTTAAACCATCACATATTGATTTTAAAAAGTTGTACATATTAACATCTCCTCTTTCATCAGCATTTGAATTTAAACTTTCTATAATAAATTCAAAATTTAAATAAATGTTAAAAGGGTAAGCTTTATTTAAATTTGGATTGTCTTTAACATAATCTTCTGCTCTAAAAGGATTTAATTTAGATAAAACTTCTGCAGTCCCTGAATCTTTTGTAAAATGGTCGTTTCTTACTAAACAAACTCTTGGGTCTAATGAAATTTGATTAGGTAAAGAATACATATAGTTAGAATATGTGTCTAAATCAATATTAAAAATTGGAGGTTTATCAGTGCCACTAATGTCTATTTTGGGTAAAATATCGTTTTCTATATATTCTAATAGAGCCCCAAATCGAAGATAATATTGGACTGGTTCTGTATTAATCCAAAAAGCATCATCATTATCAAAACCTTCAATAGGGCTATTAGTAGTAATTGAACGTTCAGAATTTTTAACATATTTAAATCGGACATTTACTTTATATGTAGCATATCTTATAGTTTTAATTCCTTCTCTACTATAAACTTCTCTAGAAAATTCAAAAGTTTTTTTATCTCCTAATTTTTCTTCAAGAGATTTTCTATACTCTTCAGCTTGTTCTTTTGTTTTAGGTTTAGCAAATTCTTTAATTGTAGACTCATATTTTGGGTAAAGATCAGGAAAATTAGTACGGATAGGATTTTCATACCCATCAAAAAGTGCATCTTCATAAGCTGTATAATAAAACTTATAACTTATTAAGTTTGCTGTAATGTTTTCTCCGGAAGGGTTTAAAAATCCACCAACAAAAGATTCTGTTCCATCTCCTAATTTAATATAAAGAGGATCTGATTCTGCATCTGCACTTACTCCTGTTCTATTAACCCATTTCCAAGTCCATAACATAGAAGCTATAGCATTAGCATCTTTATTATCTTCTATAATGTCAATTTGATCTGATGGTTCACTAGGGTTTTCTTTGCCTCCGGTAGATTCTTCAATAAATTTTGTTAAATTTTGAGGGGATGAAATGTTAGTTTTTAATGATTCAATAACATCACCTAAACTTATTATAGTAAGTTCTATATCATATGATCCATCAGGTTGAAAAGCCCAACTAAAGTTAGATACTTTACCTAAAAGTGCATCATAGTTTCCCGCATATTTTTTTCTATATTGTTCAATAGGACCTAACATATCTAGATATGATCCTTTCCCGTTGATGTTAAAAAATGTATTTTCAAGTAATGTATTACGTACTATTTCCCTAGTAACACCATCTGGAGTGTATATGCTATTGCCCCATTCGAGTAAAACAGTATATCCTAGTCTTAAATAAAGGAGATCAATAATATCAAATTGTTGTTTATTATGAGCAGTAAGTTTAACTGTTGCTTTTTTAAGGGAACCACGGTTTAATGCTTTTATATCAGCACTTGAAATACCAGGCATAGGAGAATACCCATATGTTCCATAGGTATAGGAACTATTTCGAGTTTGAGGAAGAAAACCTTGTCTTTGAATTAATCTATCTGTTCCGTCTTGTTCTAATCTTGAAACACCAGCATACAAAATGTAATTTTTTGCTAAACCCATTCCACTATAAGATGTACTTACTTGTATATCTCTTAATCTACTAGCATCTACTGAAATTCCAGATGCTAATTTTATCCAAGAAGTATTAGAATTTAAAAGGTTAATCTGTTGATCAGACCTAATGTCTTGAGACCCATCATTAGCTGTTCCAGCACCACTTCCATGGAGTAATTGTCTAGCATTTATCTGATCTATAACATAAGACTCTAATTTTTCTCCAATAATGGCCATAACTTTTTTAAATTAATTGATTTAATGTTTCATATTGTGCTATTATAGTTCCTACTCTATCAAAAGAAGGAATTCTTATTTGAGCTCCTACAGTAGGAAATATTGAATTTGCGTCTTGGTTTGGGTTTGCACGATTAATTATCCACCATAAAGTTGAATCACTATAATAGTTTTGTGCCATAACATCATATCTATCACCTTGGGTTGTAAAAACATAAATATCTAAAGGACCTAGTAAAATTGTAGGATATTTGGTCACAGCATACCTTAATCTAGGGTCTTCAGTGGTTTTAACTATACGGATACTATTATATCTGTTCATACTATTGTTGAGAAATTGTATTAATTAAACCTTGGTTATTTGTAACATTTTCTATTCCTGATGGGGTTTGAGATTGATTTGGATCTACTGATATGAATGAAGCATTTGCTAATAATATATTTTGCCTAGCATAGTTTAGTAAAGCAATTTTTTCAGCTTCGTTTAATTCATCTAATTCTGTTTTTAAATTTTCAGCATCATAATTAGTTGATTCAGGGCGAAGTTGATCTATATATCTTTGTTTACCTGTATTTAATAATCTAGTACTATCTGTACCAAGTTTATCATTTCTAAATGATTGTTTTTCAGGTCTAAATTTATGAATTGGAATAAATTTAATACCCGTTACTTTAATCATATGAGGCACCTGTCTGATATCTTTTGCAGGTAAATTATTTCCAGCATCATTTATACCTATTTCCCAAGGTGCTTCTTCAGGAACATCAAATGTTAATGATGTTATAACTCCTGGTTGATCATCTAAATATCCTCCTAAAGTAATGTATGCAATATTTCCTGCCATATATCCTGATGTGTAACTATCAAGATACTCAGGAGCAAGTGAGGAGGCAAGGAAGTTTAACTTATCGTACATAATTGTTATTTCTTCTCTTGATTGAGCAACAATAGTAAATGCCATTGATATTTCTCGACTAAATCCTCCATATTTGTAGAATTTTTCTGCTCTACCCATATATTCTATAGATTTCCAATCTGCATTATATGAATCAGAAAACGAGTCAATAAATGCTCTAAAGTGCATATATTTTTTATATGTACCTCCAACTTGAGAATCATTATTTAATATAGCTATAAAAAACGGAATAATATCTTTTAAATCTGGGTCAGTAGAATATCTAGATCCATCTTTAGTGTTTGTTTTATATATTGGAGAGGCATTTACTCTATCTACGGCTCCGTTTCTAGCTCCTGTTACTGTATTTTTTTTACCTGCTGTGTAACTTGAAATGTTTCCTTTTGCTCCAGGATTGCCTAATTTAAGATTATCTTCAATATTTTTAGTTGTATAATTTGGAGCTAAACTTAAAAAAGTATATTGAGGATTTTCTGTTGGATTTAATATTTGTCTAAAATCTTCAGATATTGTTGAATCTGTATTAAAAGGTTGATTTGCAAAATTTTGTTGTGTCCAAGAACCTTTCCCTATGTTACTATTGCTTTTAAGAGATCCAGATTCGTAAACATCTACTATAAAATCTTGTTGAAATGAATTTAATCCGTTTTTAATTAAATTATTTACAGCAAAATTACTTGAAAAATTTTTTATATATTCATCATATGTTGAAGATGAACCTGTTGGATATTGAAACTTGTCTTGGTTATCTGGGCGAGAGGGGGTGCCTACTAAATAATCTTTTGGTTTTGGTACTAGTGTTTTTAAAGGAACACCATCGTTTCCTGTTGCAAATTTAATTTTAGTTTTTCCTATCCCTAAAACTGAATCAGGTCCGCCTCCATAAGAAATTAATACATCATTTTCTAGTGTAGGATTTAAACTATATCCTTTAACAAAAGCAAAATTATTTTCACCATCGTTTAATGAAATTAAAGTAGAAAGTCTAACTAATCTATTATTTTCTAAATCAATTCTCCCAGTAAGTTGATTTTGGGAGATAATATCTTGGTATTTGTTAATAGAAGCAAATGAAAACAAACCAGTAGGATCTAAACCTTGTTTGTTTATATGACCTCCAGCCCATACTATTCCAGCTTCAGCTAATGTAGATAATGGTGTATATGCACCTTCATTTAAAGCACCTCCAGCATAACCTAAACCTTTAGAAGCCTCTGTTTTTGTCCCTACTCGAGAAAGTAGGTTTTGTTTTGCAGTAAATAAAAGCCCGCTAGGGTTTTTAATGTTTATAAAATATTTTGCTAAACGAGCTACATCTTCAGCAGCACTTAAGGGAGCTTCAATTCCTCCACGTACAATAAAATCGTTATAAAAGGATGGGTTTTGAACACCTGCTTGTATGTTTTGAGGAATAAAAGGTTGTCCACTATCTCCTCCTCCTGGTCTGTCATTACCAAATTTAAGTGATTTTAATTGGGTATCCCCATTATTTAATTTTAGTAAAAGACCCATTTAAATATTTTTTAACCAGGTAAATTGTTCAAATACGGTAAACCTTGTCCACCTGGTGATACAGGAGCTATAACTCCATTTATATCTAATAATGAAGGTAATGGAATTTGGTTTGGTGTACCATCTTGGTAAGCATTATAATCTGCTGTTACTTGATTAGCATTAGCACCGTTTAATGAATATCCAGGTTGATTTCCGTCAACATGTAATTTTGACTGCTGAGTTGCAAGTGGGTTTACTGGGGGTGTAGTTCCATCATATGCTGTAAAAGCAGATCCTTGAGTTGTTAATTTAGTTAAGATTCCCATGGTTGTTTATTTTATTATAAATATTATATGTTAAGACATTTTGTAACTATTTTTTCTATTTTCGTCTCCTTGAGTGTTTGGTTGAGCACCTGTTGTAGCTTCAATTACTTTTTTACCATCAATTGATACATTTATTGGTCTATTAGCTAAAGCATTTATAGCCGATATTACCGCTGACATATCATTACCTTCGGATTTTACTTTAATTTCTCCTTTTCCACCCATTTTGGTAGATTTACCTGGTTCAGAGGCAACATCATTTCCAAATAAGTTTGTACCCGCAATAACTGTGTCTTTATCGTTTAATTGAATTGCTCCTTCTGGTCCTAATAAAGTGCGTTTACCGTATCCTGGAGGAGCTGACATCATATCATCTGCTGTAAATGATGCTATTAACCCAATTACAGCTCCTACTGCTCCTAAAATTACTGGGATGATAGCTCCAAAGGAAACTGCGGTAGCACCAGCAGTAGCTGCAGCAGCATTCGCAGTGTTAGCAGCTGTCATGGCTACAATTTTTCCTATAGTTTGAACAATACCTCCAACTAATTTTCCAGCATAAATTCCAGCTAAAAGTCCAGTAATACCATAGATTACTTTGGTACTTTGTAACATAGTAGCTAACCCATTTAATATAGCACCCATAGGACCATCAACAATACTAACAAAGATCTCTTTAACATGCTCCATAGTTTGAGCAAATTTTTCAGCATTAGATTGTTGTTCGTATTGTTTAGCTAATTGTTCATCACCTAATTCAGCAGCTGCTTCTTCAGCAGTCATCGTTTCACGAAGCTTATCATATTTTGCTTTAGCTGCTTCTGCGTCTTTAAAACCGATTTTGGTTAATGCTTCTCTTTCTACTAATGATTTAGCTAGTTCTTCTCGACTTAATCCAATAGATTTTGCAATAGCATCTTGTTGGATAACATTCATTTTACCAAAATCAGCAGCTGATCCTACTTGGGCTGCAATTTCAGCAGCGGCATCAGCGGTTTTCCCATTTAAAGCTAATGCTCTAGCACGTTCAAAATTTAAATCTTTTCCGGTTAATAATTCTGCACTTAATTCACTTTCAATAGATTGTTCAAAATTAAGTAAACTTTCAGACATTTTTTCAGTCTGTTCAAGGGTCAAACCAAATTGTTTAGCTTTTACTACAGCTTCGGATACAGCTTTTAAACTTCCTCCCAAACTTAATGTTAAGGCAGATGATGCTTTAGAAACTTCTCTTAATACTTGTTTTTCATTTACAACAAGTTTATTACGGGAAGCATATGCTTTAGCACCTCCTAATATTTCTGAAGTGTTTTGTTCTAGGGTTTTTCCGTTTACTAAAGATACTTTTTGAATTGAAATTAATTCTTCATTAGTAAATCCTGCTTGTTCACGTAATTTAGTAAATGTTTTTAAATCGGCTTCATTTAATTTAGCATTTGTTCCTAAACTTGCTCCAATAGCACTTTGGGTTTCCATGAGCCTTTTAGCATTTAATGCGGTGTCCCCAGAAGATGCAGCCATAGAAGCATATTCTTCTCTCATTTTTAATGAGTCTTTATAACTCATGTTTTGGGATTTAGCAAACTCCCCAGCTTGCTTATCTACATCTACAAACAATTTAACTAATTGGGTAACTAAAAACAAAGGATCCATAATCCCCTTTGCTATATCACCACCTATAGATTTAAATCCTGCCCCTAAAGCAGCTATTTTACTGCCTGTTTTTTCAGCAGTTTCTCGCATTTTTTCTAATGCTTTGTCAGCATCAATAAATTGACCAACTATAGGAATTTTAGAAATTCCTTTCATTAACTTACCTGTAAGGCCAATTGTATCGTTAATTTTTTCTTCTTTTTTTATCCTTTCATTTAAGAGGCTATTAGTTTCTTCAAAAATTGCAAAATTTTCTTTAGCAGCCATATATATAGCTGCTTCAGACTCATTAATTTGTCTATCAAGTTTAAGTCTATCTAATCTAGATTGTAATGCAGCTCCTGCAAGTTGGTTTCCGTTTTTATCAAGGACTAAACTTTGGACTTTTTCAGATATTATTTTTGATTGATCTCTAATTTCTTGTTGATATTCTTTAAGTTTATCCTTTTGTCGTTTTAATTGTTCTAAACTTAATTTGCTAATATCTTGTTGATCATATTTAAGTTTTTCAGTAATATTTTGAATCCCTCTAAATGCTTTAGTAGCTAATGTAGAAGCATCATTTCCTTTTTTTAATTCAGAAACAATGCTTTTAATAGTACTATCTATTCCACCAAATCCTGCTTCTAAACTAGCTGCTTCTTTTTTAGCGTCTGCAATAGCTTTATTTAAAGTAGTAATAGCAGCATTAGCATCTTTTAAGTTATCTGTATTAAATAATGCTGCTGGCTTTTTTGTAAGATCAGAATATTGTTTTCTAAGATCTTCAATTTGTTTTTTTAAATCATCTAAGTCTGCCACTATTAATGTATTTTATTATAAATATTGAAAATCAACATTTTTAGCTATATTTAGGAATATTTTTGTTTTGGAATGCTTTTTGAAGTAATTCAGGGGCTTTTATTGTACCATCAGAGTTAATTACTGTTTTACTTCCACCACCTTTTCCTTTGTTTTCTAAAGATTCTTTTTCTTCAGTATAAAAATCTTGAATTTTTGAAAAGGTAAAACGACGAAGCCATATAGGCATATTATAGATTGTATTCCAATCGTATCCTCCTTTACCGTGAAAAACTATTTCGTGAATTTGGGTAAATATAGCAGCCCTAGCTTGGGGAGCTATTTCATAGGTCAGGCCAAAAAAAGCTAATCCCAATTGGGATATTGATTCTATCATTACCTCCGTCGGGAAAAAAAGTTAGATCAACATCGGGTTGAATCTCTCTAATATATTCTCTTAATGCCCTGGAATCTTGGGCGAGAAGATAATTGTCGACAAACTCTCGAATATCTTTTTTATCTCGTTTTCCTTCTACTGAGAGAATTAGATATTTTAAACGTGTTGAAAGTTCAGGAGAGGCATCTTTGTTAATTTTTTTCAAACCTTCTAATTCACGTGTAATATCTTGTTCGTCTTTATGACTTAAGAGTTTAAATGTGACTGTATTACCTGATTTAGGAAGTGTAAAAATAAATTCGTTTACATGGTTTGTAAACAATTCTTCTTTTAATGGTTTATTTTCAACTTGAGATAAATCTACTGTGTGTGATTCACCCAAATAATTAAAAGTATATTCAGCACCATATCCTAAAATACGAGATGCAACCATGATTGCATTTTTATCACCGATCAATAAATCATCATAGTTGATTTTTGATATAATCAATGATTTCATTAATTTATCTAAAACAGTACCGTTTTTAATATAGGATTGGTTTGTAAGGATATCTTCTTCCTTAGCAGTCATGTATTTAATTTCAATTGTACCTTTTGCTAATTCAGAATCTTCAGGATAAAGTAAGCCTTTAGATGGTAACTCAACTGTTTCAGTTGGCAATTTAAATTCACTCATAGTTTTTATTTAATATAACTTTATTGTCTTATATACATATATTAAAGAGAAGAAATATTATCAGGATTTACATTATATGATAAAACTCCTTCTACTTTTAATATTTCTTTGCGTATATCTTCCATTTTTGTACGATCAAATCCACCTTTTGTAATCCAAGGATGACCATCTACTTTAATGGTCATTATAGATTGAAATTTTTCTGTGTTTTGTTCATTATAAGGCATAGGTTCTTTTACAGATGCTACTGTAATCCCTG
>Ga0181349_1000726_pt1 | contig 14163 bp, 29 predicted proteins | sample Su13VDMM110SD_FD_130106 | JGI IMG/M metagenome (GOLD analysis project Ga0181349, IMG submission 130106) | Freshwater viral communities from Lake Michigan, USA - Su13.VD.MM110.S.D | ecosystem: Environmental > Aquatic > Freshwater > Lake | place: USA: Michigan | collected 2013-07-16 | reverse complement strand
CCCTGATAACTATTAATTGCTTTTTCAAACAATAATGTTTTTTCTTGTTCAGTCAAAGTTGCTACTGAATTTACAACAGTTTTGTCTTTGTTTTTTTTCCAAAGAAAATAAGCAACAAGGGCTACTCCAAGCCCGATTAATAAAAACTTCTTTTGTTTTGCGTCTAAAGTCATAGTTCTTTGTTTTTAAAATGGAATTTTTGACATTGCAACCACAACGCCTACACCAAGTGCTATTAATAAATTTTTATTTTTCATAACTATTATTTTTCGTATTCACTACATTCACGATTACAGGGCGCAGTTATACATTGAGGCTGTGTCCACTTTAAGCATTTTTTTTCTTTTGGAAATATTTTGCCATACATATTTCTGCCTGATGAATCTTTTTTAAATAGGTAAACCGCTAATGCGATAATTCCAACCCCTATTAATAAATTTTTATTGTTCATAACCTTTTATTTTAAACTGCTACTATTTCTATTTTAGGAGTTCCGTCTTTATTAACAACATCTCTACCCCATTTTCTAAACCAAATATCTTCTCCAAAGACGTGTAATTCATATCCGTTAAAAGTTAAAATATCTACACCTTTGTCCGTTGAGAACTCTTTTGTAGAACCTCCTAATGAAGCCGTTCCTGTACCATCGCTTCTTAAAGTTACTTTTGCTTTGGGCGGTATTAAAAAGAACACTATTCCTGTTATCGCAACAACTCCTCCTAAAATGTAAAGTACTTTTTTGGTATTGCTCATAATTTTTAATCTTTACTTAATAAGATGCCTAATATAAAAGCACCTATAATCATTACCGTTGTTTTATTTACGTTTTTTACTTTTGTATCAATTAATGATTCGGTGGTTACAGGCTCAACGGGCTTTGTTTTAGAAAGTTTGTTTTGGTCTGCATAAAAATTACCTGAATCAGTTTGAATTACTTTTACTTTGTTCATAGCCATATCCCTTATAAAAGTTCCAACAGTAACTAAATCGCCTTTCTTAAAAAATTTAGAAACAGTTGGTTTTGTAAATTGTCTTGGATTATAAGCATCTCCTTGAAAATCAACTAAAGTTGAATTAAAATCAGAGGTAACATAATACTGTCCATCAGGAAACGTAGAATTTGGCAAGTTATTACGGTAGTCATTAAGGCTTTGCGTTAATGTTTCAACTCTGCTTTTCTCTAATAATTCTCTTTCAATTAACGCTTTTTGTTCAGCCAACTGAACTGTTTGTTCAAAATTTTCAGCATCAACTTTTACTCCTGCAAAACTTCCCATAACTATTGTGGTTTATTAAATTTTTTGTAAGCAACATATCCAACCAAAAGAGCAAGTACCCCAATCATAGCGTATTTCAAATAATCAGGTTTTGCTACAGGCGGTAAAGTATTTTGAATAGTTACATTTGGTGTTCTACCCATACCTTGACCTGAACTTCCTCTTCCATTTGCACTAAGCAAATCGTCCGAATCGTCATAAGGCAAAGTATTCAATGTTTCGTATAGTTTTTTAGTTTCTTCAGCAGACATAGTGAAGCCTTTTTTGTAATGCTTCAATACTCTTTTAAGAGTGCTTAAAGGGTTAATAATATTGTTTATAACCAATTTTTTGTCCTGTAAGTCTTTAAGCGAATTATTCCCGTAATACACGTCACGCCCGTCAGTAGCAAACATTGAAATCGTAAAATCAAAACGAGCAATAGTAGCCGTAGGATTTGGTCTAAATATTTTTACTAAATCGAATGTGTTTCCTTTATAGGTAACTTTCATTCCATTTTCGCTTTCCCAAATTATTTTACCCCCATTAGACATAAAATGATTTTTAGCCTTATTAAATTCTTCAACATTAGGAAAGAAAATATCACAATCAGATTTCAATGGCTTATCCGAGAAGTAATCTCTTAAAACACCACCTGCAATCCAACCGTTAATTCCGTTTCTTCTTAATTCGCCAAGAATTAAATTATTGAAGTAAACAAGAGTCATTGCTTTGTTTACATTAATTGGTTTAGTAGTAGCCATAATTATTCGCTTTTATCGTTTAATAACAAGTACCCAATCAAAAGAACACCTGCTATCATTAGTAAATTATTTTTATCGTCAAAAAAACTTTTTGTTTCAGTTGTGTCCTCAATACCATTTACTACAACAATTGTGTCTGTTGGTGTAGGTGTAGGTGTTGGTGTTGGATTTGGATTGGGCGGTGTTACGGGATTATCATAAACAGGTTTGAATTTAGGATTTAGATTTTTACCAAAATTCTGACCTAATTTTGTTGTAAGAGGTGTTGTTTCAACCACTTTTTGTAAAAAATCCTCAGAATTATTTACCTCCACAGTTGGTTTAAAACCTTTATCCCCCCCGATTGGCGTAACGTATTTAGGAACGTTAATTAACATAACTTTTTTATCTACAATAAAAACGCCTTTGTCGTTAAAATATTTTCTGAAGCCAACAACATTGACTACATCGCCTTTTGAAAATTTTAAATTATAAAAAGATTCTTTAGGCAGATTGTAAGGAACGCCAATTCCTTTTTGCATCATAATTTTTTCTGCTTCAGGACTAAATATTTCTTTCTCATAATCATACAAAAAAACATATTTTCCTAATCCTGTTTCTTTATCGATAGGTATAATTTCAGTTGCTTCTAAATCCATTGCCTTTAAATCTTTAAAAGGATTTAGAACTTGATTATTAATTTGTTGATTTTTGTTAAGTGCCATATTTTTTATTTTTTAATTAGATGAATCTCTTTTTCTGAATAAAGCATACCCTAAAAGAAAAGCACCTGCTATCATCAGTAAATTTTTGTTGTCATTTTTTACGGTAACAACTTTACCGCTATTTGTTTGAACTAATTTATATTCCCCAAAAGATAATTGAGGCTTCATTATATCTTTATTAGTGTTTGAAAAAACTCCATTAGCAATGTAACCTGTTAATATTTCGCCTTTTTTAACCGTTCTACAAGGATTATATTCCATAGTTTGATACAATGCTCCGTCACTAATACATTTCCCGACTTGTTTGTCAACCAAAGATACTACAGACACTATCGGCAACTCTTGTAATTTACCGCCTTTTAAAGCAATATCAAATTGGTCTTGATGTGTAGTGGTTGGTAAAAACATTACACTTCCTTTTGAGTAAGGTAATTCCTGAACACCCGACTGCCCCATTCTATTTTCCCAACGACTGTAAATTATAAAATCCTGAATAATCAAATATGGTTTTGGCTCAACTCTCGTTAAATACTCTATTGGAATATCGATAAATTCATCAACGCCTACTCCTTTTACCCGAAGAAAATCATTATAGGGTGGAGGTGTAGGATAACCTGCCATTACTCTATACATATTATTATTAGGTTTTCTAATCAAATCTCCCATTACTTTAGTTCCTGCTTTTAAATCGGCAAAAACAGGTATTGAAACACCTAATTTAATTCCCTCTTCTAATTTTTCATATTTTAAAACATACTTAAAATCTCTTGTTAATACAAAACTTGCGTTTAATTCAATGGTTGTCAATTGAGAAGTTGGTTTTATATAATTAACAAAAGGTTGTGGCTTCATATTAGCCCCATAGTTAATACCCGTAAAAATTGTAGCGTTTAAAGTATCGTCAACTTTTCTTAAATAATCTTTAGGGATTGAAAGTTCTTTTTTATTTACAACTCCACCCAATAATTCCCCCCAAACGGTTTTTTCAGTAAAAATAGTTGGGTCAGGTGCTTTATAATTAACATTTTCGATAATCGCATTGTTTCCATCAAAACGAACTACATTTACAATATTACCTTTTGAAAAAACACCAACTTGCGCATTTGGATTTATTTTAACAGGTTGTGGAAATAGTGCTTCCCAATTAATAGGGGAGGTCAATCCTGTTCCATCGCCATCAAAATTATAAAATCCTGTATTAGCATTTGAACTTAACTGTTTTAACATATCAGGCACGGCAAAAAGTAGGCGATTTATAGCACTATAATCATAAATAAATTCATACTTACCTAATTTTTCAAGAGCATCTATTGGGTTTTCGTATATGTTTGAAACACCCACTTGTGTTGGTCTTCTATTTTGACCAAAATTAACTCCTGTTTGTAAAGTTACAGGCGTAGAATCATCAACTTTTGATAAATATTCTTTTGGTATATAAGATTCTTCTTTATTGTTGATTTTAATTATAGCATTTCTTGTTGGTGTTCCCCCAAAAGTTATTGGTGTTTCAAAACGAACAACATCTATAACATCTCCTTTAGAAAAATCTTTTCCAAAACAAATAAAACCTCCCGCAAAACCTCCACTACAACTTTTGTTTGAAAAATCATAAATTAACTCATACTTACCTAATTTCTCAACTACGTCTATTGGGTTTTCATTTATATTTGAAACACGCACTTGTGTTGGTCTAATCATTATGTTTTTTTCTTCCATAACTATTTTTTATTAAATTAAATTTTATCTAAACACAATATTGTCTTTTTCAAAGTTATCAATAAAGTTTTTAATTTTATCATAACGTGTTTTGTTCTCCTGACTTGGGTAATGCTCAAAAACTTCTAAAAACGCTTCAAACGCTTCAATTCTTGGATAACCAAGCCCTAAATATATCAATAATCCATTTATATCAGCTTCGCTCTCGTCAGTCATATCTTCGTTAACGTAGAAATGAGCGAATTCGTGGCAAAGAATAGCAAATCTCATTGGTATCGTGTATTCGTCAAACTGTTTCTTTGACACTTGAATACGACCTGAAATTCTTGATATTCTTGCAGGTGTTGTAAGTTCCTTTCCTTTTGCATCAACTATTGTTGGCAAGTATTCAATCATAAAACTTCCGTTATCTGATTGATAAGATTTGTTTGCTTGTAGATAAGGCGCATTGAAACAAAATCTTTGCGCAAAATCCACAAAATATGCTATTGTAGGGTTGTGAATATCGACTACATCAATTCTTTTTTGTAAAGGTGTTTTATCTACTGAAACAACTTTTATATTTTTTTCTTGCTCTTGGGGTGTATTACCCTTTCTATCATCATAAACAGATATTATAATGCTTTTAGAAGTGATAGGCATACGAACATAAAAAGTATAGTCAGAATTAACAGTTTTATATCTATTTGTAAAAACGATTTTTGGTTTTTCTTCGTCATAAATTTTAATTCTGACTTTAGTAGGCATTGTAACTGCTACTTTTACGACCAAGCACATTTCTTCGTATCGTGTATTTAACCTTAAATTCATACTATTTCCTTTTTTGGTAAATTTTATATCCTATTGCACCAAGTATTATTAAACCTGATATAATCAAAACAGGTTTGCTTAAACCTAAAAAAGTTCTATCTTTTTTGTTTGGGTCAATAATCTTATCAATTCCTAAATCAATTCGGTTTTGCGCTTTTACTTGTTCAAGCCAAGTTAAATCGTCAATTTCTCCGTCAGAATCAGCGAAGTTCTCGAATTTCTTATTCGTTAAAAAAGCACCTTTGTCCTTTTCTCTTTGAATCCAATCAGCGAAACTTAAAGAACTTCCGCTTTCTCTCCAAAGTTTATTTGGACTTTTGTTAACTATTTCCATATTTTTTATTTTGTTGTTGTTGTTGTTGTTGGAGAAGTTTTACCGCTTTTTGCTTCGTTATCAACTTCAATTCTTGGTTTTAAGTAGCCCTTGTAGAGAAAAACTAATAGCCCTACGGAAGCACCTAACATTATTATTCCTATGATTTTTTTAGTTTCCATAAGGTTATTATTTAAGCTTAATGGATGTTTCTTCACCTAATAATTCTACTTCTTGTGTTGTACCAATTAAAGGCTCAATAATTTTGCTTTCGTTTATGTTTTTTGAAGGTTTAAATCCACCTGTACCCTCTAACAACTCGTCAACCACTTCTTGAGAAACAGGAACGTCATCTACAAAAGTCCCTGATGTAGAAGTCGATGGGGTTTCAGAAGAATTTACTGAACCTGAGTTGTTTTTTTTCCAAGCAAAATATGCAAGTAAACCACCTGCAATTAATAATCCGTATAACATTGTATTTTTACTCATAATATTTTTTTATTAAAAACAGGGTGGTTGTATGCAACCGATGTTACCCATTGTACCCCCTGAAAATAAAGGTTGAACTTCTTGTGGTTTTTTATGCTTCTTGACATAGTTATCGTACATAATGTAAGAAGCGTAAATAATACCCGTTGATACTACTAATAATGCCCCTACTTTTATAACTTTCTGCATAATTTAAAGTTTTTTAATGCCGTATATCCAAACAATTGCTAATATAACCATTGTAGGAACAATAAACATCATTTTTACTTTTTTTTCTTCAGCATCAATTTCCGCTTCTTTTTTTGCTTTGTTAACCAAAGGGTCGCCTTGAACAACGTCTGTAATCGGAGTTGAATCATCAACTTTTTCCAAAACATTTAAAGGAACTTCAAAAGGTGTCATTTTAGCAAAACCAAAAATTATATTTGGGTCTTTATTGTTTATGTTTGTAGTTGCTTCAAAAACATTACCCTTTTTAAACACCAAATCCTCGTAAGATTTACAAGGTATTTTTTTGGTAAAAGATTCTATAAAGTCTTTACATAACTTTGCCGTAAAATCCTCCTTAAATCTATATTTGGGACGTGGAATTGAAACCATAGTTAATTATGCCTTTTGACTTGTTTTCCAAGCTTTACCCACAACATAAACTAATCCAAAAATAACTAATGCGGTTACTCCGATATAAACTAAATTACTTGTTGTACTTGGCTTTTTTTCATTATCATAAAAATTGTCCATTTTTGTAAATTTTAATTGTTAATAGTTAATTTTATTTATCGCTTGTAATAAGCTTTAATTGTTTCACCATTTGCTCCATAGAACCCTTCTGAATTTGCCTGTAATGATTTTAAACTTTTACTACAATAATCCCCTTGTCTGCAATTACCATTTACGGCATAATAACCACTAATACTTGTAGGGCTTGTTCTACAGATGTAACAACCTCCTGAACGGTTACTCATTTTTCCATTTGCCCCAAAGAACCCTTCTGAATTTCTTCTTGGTGCTTTTGGGTTATATAAGTAAGCAACAAGTGCTATTCCGCCTACTATCGCTAAACCTCCGATGATATACTCTTTTTTCATTTTTTCTTAAATTTTAATTTATTTTTTTTTAAGTTAATACTTTATAATTTTAGTTATAAGAATATTATGCTTGAATAGCCTTTAAACTTCGCTTACATCTATCGCCTTTTCTGCAATAACCATTTTGCGCATAATATAAACTTTGATAAGAATTGTTAGTAGAATAATTATCATAACAAACTTCACAATTCCCCCCCGATGAAACTCTACTCATTCTTCCACTTGCTCCAAAGAAGCCCTCTGAATTTCTACTTGGTGCTTTTGGTTTTAATAAGTAAGAAACAAGTGCGATACCACCTATTACTGCTAAACCACCTACTAATAATTTTTTGTCTTTTAAAATTTCCATTTTTTTTATTTTAAATGTTGCTTTTATGTTTGATAAAACTATACGTTAATACGATTAATCCAAGAATTAAATAAACTCAAAAATTGTTGGTCAATTTGATTTTGAGCAGGTATTTCCGAAGGAAGTAAATCTAAACCGTCTTCAAATTGTTCCGTAATAGTAGCTCTTTTCATTGACACAAGATTGGTTATATGACGAATCAATCCTAAATAAGAAGTAGGCGTGTTAAATTCTTGAGCAACGCCCATTTGAGGACAAATAAGGCGTAAATTGTCCTTTCCTACTGTCAAAAGCAAATAATCGGCTGTAATTCCTTGATTATTCATTTCCGAAACTGATATAATCAAGTATATCTCTTCGATTAAAGAAAAAGCATATCTTAAAGCATCTACTCTTTTTTCATAACTACGTTGATTATTTACGTCATTAATTCGACTTCTAACCAAATTAGCCCTTCTATTAATTGCTCTCCTGATTTCTCCCCTTTTTTTACCTTCTATTGATTGAGCAATTAATTTTGATTTAGAATCAGAGCCTAAAGCATTAAAAAACCCCTCTGAATTTCTTCTTGGTGCTTTTGATTTTAATAAATAAGCAACAAGAGCTATTCCGCCTATTAAGGCTAAACCTCCTATGATATACTCTTTTTTCATTTTTTCTTAAATTTTAATTTATTTTTTTTAAGTTAATACTTTATAATTTTAGTTATAAAAATATTATAAGCCTACACTTTTGAAAGTTTGGTGACAATAATCCCCTTTAGAGCAATAACCATTATTAGACCAATAAGGGTCACTATTTGGTGTCCATTTACAAAGTCTACAAGGCCCTCTTTTTGTAGCCATTCTCCCACTTGCTCCAAAGAAGCCCTCTGAATTACTACTTGGTGCTTTTGGTTTTAATAAATAAGCAACAAGTGCTATTCCGCCTACTAAAGCTAAACCTCCGATAATATATTCTTTTTTCATTTTTTTTTTGTATTATTGATTAATATTTAAGATGTTTTTACAATTTTACCTTGTGTATCTACAAATCCTCCGATTGGTATTAAATCTAAATTTGCTTTTGTAATTACTTCAGGAGCAATATAACCATAATTTTTAAAAGCTAATTCATCTACAAAAGCATATTTTTTACCACCTAAAACTAAAAATACTGCTCCTGTTGGGTCAACAGAACCTAATGTAACTGTATAATTATCTTTTATAGTTGATGTTGTTGTTGCGTCAATAGAAGATGCGCCATTCGTTGCGTTATCAGAACTTGCTAAAAGTAAATCTTTTTTCTTTTTTGCCATATAAAAATATCCAAGTACAACTAACGCTAATATTCCGCCTATTAAAACTTTTTTGTTTTTTAAAATTTCCATTTTTTTTTGATTTATTGATTAATATTTTATTTTACTTAATATTTTAATTACTATTTATGATTTACATTTAGGTAATCTGTTGTAAGCATTTCTAAACTCTTCAAATGTTATTATTTGACCAATACTAAAATTATTATTACCTACTGATAAATGTTTTGCGTATGATAAACTACCATTAGGTTGCATAAATTTTTTATAAACAGTACAAGGTGCTAAAAGAGATGGTTTTCTCGTAAACGCATTAGGCAATAAAAATTCATTTTTAATTGAAGAATTTCCTTTTCCACTCGCTCCAAAGAATCCCTCTGAATTTCTTCTTGGTGCTTTTGGGTTATATAAGTAAGCAACAAGTGCTATTCCGCCTACTATCGCTAAACCTCCGATGATATACTCTTTTTTCATTTTTTTTATTTATTGATTAATATTTTATTTTGTTGGTGGATTTAATTTATTAAATCCTTTGAGGACGAGTATTTTGCGGACATTCTTGTAAGTTTAAGTACGAAGATTCATAATCTAACCTGCTAATTATTTGTTGTCGTGTTACAATAATTTGATTATTAGAATCATAAAAATCACCGTTTATAAAAGTTGTAAATGGAATATCAGGTTGTTGTCTATATTGAAAAAACATTTGACGTTTTGGTGTTGTTTTTATTATTCTATCAAATCTTGCACAATAACTTTTAATAATTCCATCTTTATTTGTAGTTACCATTCTTACAAAAGTATCAGGTAAATTACAATTCCCTCTCGAGATTGGCAGAATTTGTTGTGGAGGTGCAGGAGTGAAACCACTCATATTAAAAAACCCCTCTGAATTTCTTCTTGGTGCTTTTGGTTTTAATAAGTAAGCAACAAGTGCTATCCCACCTATTACTGCTAAACCACCTACTAATAATTTTTTGTCTTTTAAATTTTCCATTTTACTATTTTTTTATTTATTAATTTAACAAAAAGCATTGCTTTGAAACGCCATCATAAATTCTTGTTTAGTTATAGGAAAAATTTCAATACTAACTTGGTCAGGCATACCTGCTACATTACTTTTTATGAATTTACGCTTTAAATACTTACTTCCAATTGGAGTTACAAATCTTTCATAACGTGCGCAACCACTTGGAAACCCACCCTTTCTTACAAAAGAACTTGGAATTTGTATAATTGGCTCTCTATTAGGAAAACCTTTCCCAATTGCATTAAAAAACCCCTCTGAATTTCTTTTTGGTGCTTTTGATTTTAATAAGTAAGAAACAAGTGCTATCCCGCCTACTATCGCTAAACCTCCGATGATATACTTTTTTTCCATTTTTTTTTGAATTAATAGTTAATGTTTTATTTTGCTTAATATTTGGATTACTATTTATGATTTACATTTTGGATAGTTATAAAAAGCATTTTTAAAATCCTGATATGTAATACCTGACGCAAGTTCATCACTTGCTCCAAGTGGTTTTGCTGAATAATCAGTTTGACCGAGAGGTGTAATTCGCTTGGAAAAAATATAACAAGGATTTAAAAGAGATGGTTTTCTCGTAAACGCATTAGGCAATAAAAATTCATTTTTAATTGAAGAATTTCCTTTCCCAATTGCATTAAAAAACCCCTCTGAATTTCTTCTTGGTGCTTTTGGTTTTAATAAATAAGCAACAAGTGCAATACCACCTATTACTGCTAAACCACCTACTATTATTTTTTTATCTTTTAAAATTTCCATTTTTTTTTATTTTAAAGTTAAATTACTTTTGACTTGCTTTCCAAGATTTTCCGATTATGTATGTGTAACCATAGACAACTCCAAGAGAAACTACTAATCCTACAACTGCGAATAAAATATTTGGTTTTTTCATTTTGATTTTTTTAATATTTTTAAATTAGACTATAAACTTAATTACCTTACACGTTGTGTCGCTTGTGATAGTACATTCGCTCTTTCAAGTTCTGCTAATTGCGTCATTTGTTGTTGCCATAGATTTTCTCTATTTCTTGAACTACTTAATAATCCCTCAAGATTTATGTCTTTCAAATATAACTGCTCTTCAATTGTAAATGGGTTTTTTTCGTATTCAGTTCTGAAGTAAGCGAAATTATCACTACTCGCCATTAAATATTTTGGCAACATTACTGCCAATCTATTAACATCTGATTTTGGAAGTTCTGTAAATACAACTTTTAATGTGTCATAAACTTCTGAAAACTTTTGTGCTTTAACAAGTTTTATGTAATCTCCTAAAGTTGCAGGGTCATTTTGATTAAAGAAAGCAGTATTTTTTATTATTATTGCGCTTCTAACTCCCACATTATCCATACTATACTTTAACATATTGGTAAAATAAGTTCCATACGGATTATATAGTTTCCAAACAGACCCTATAAAACTTCCGTTTCTTACGTCTTCTTCATTAGCAGTCCAATATGTTGTGCCTAAAAATGTGAATTTAGGTAGTTTTTTTAATTTAGCCTCTGCTAATGCCTTATCATAATCAATTTTATTCTGTTTTTCTTTTTCAGCCCAAAGTCTTTGATTTATGATATTTTTGTTTTCTTGTGTCAATAATTCTTTTGGAATAGCATCTAATAGGCTTATCCATTTAGTTACAACTTCCAATGCTTTTTTAGTTGCTTCAGTTGTTGTATAATACATAGACTCAACAACAACAGGTTTAACATTTAATGCTAATGCTTGTGCATCTGCTAATGCTTTTGCGTCTGCTAATTCTTGTTGTGCATCTGCTAATGCTTGAGCATCTGCTAATGCTCTTGCATCTGCTTCTGCTTTATTTTTTTTGTTTTTGTTATTAAGGTAAAACCCTCCTAAAACAACCGCACCTCCTATTATTATTAAATTTGTTGTTTTCATAATTTATTATTTTTTATTCACAATTATACTTGTTGCAACGCCACCAATAATAGCTCCCACAAGACCTGTAACGTATATGTTTTTGTTTTTCCAATATCCAATCATAAGACCTAAAACAAGTCCTGTAACCGCACCATTTACAGATGCTTTTGTAGTTACCATAAGAACTTCTCTTTTGTCTTTACTTGCAATTGCTTTTGCCTCTGCTAAAAAATTCTGCATATTCGAGTTGTTTTAAAATTTACTTCCTTGTTACTGCAAATATTACAATACCAAGCACAAGAACACCGCCAACACCTAAGCCTATGTAAAGAGGCAAATTGCTTTTTTCTTTCGGAGGAGGCTCTTTACCTGCTTGTTGCATTAACTTAATGTTTTCTTGATTTTTTAATGCAATTTGATATTGTGTATTAAGTGCCTGTTGAGTTGCATTTGCTTGACCTTTTGCGTTTTGTACTGCTTGATTATTCATAATCAAACCTGTTCCAAGAGTTAAAAGCCCACCCGCTAATGTTTTAAATAAATCTGATGAAAAAAATCCCATACTTATCTATACTAAAAAGTTAATGTAGTTACAATTTGTTCCATCCAAGAAGCATACTCTTGAGCAAAACTTGGATTTTGATTTAGACCAATAAAAACACCCTCTACCAATTGGTCTAAAGTGTATTCGGGTGAGGGTGCAAATACGTTGTTACGAACAAGCATTTCTGCGACTTCACTTGGGTACATTCCAACAGAACTCCCAATTATTTTTGATAACATTTGTTCATCAATAACCATAACTGTTTTTTTTAGTTTTTAGGTCTTGTCACAAAGTAGATTATTGTTCCAACTACTGCAATACCTACTAAACTTAAAATAACAATAGTAGTTGTACCCATTCCTTTGTCATCATCGTTTTCCCCACCTTTGTTGCCACCTGTGTTGCCACCTGTGTTGCCACCTGTGTTATCACCTAAGTCTATAACTCCACCGCCTCCACCTTGCGCTAATAAAGCACGTTGTTTTGCAATTTCAGCGTTAGTTTTATTTGTGTCCCATTGTCCAAAACCATCTAATACTTTTGTAAATATATCACCGAAATTAAGGTCATCCCAAAATCCTTTTTTATCATTTTTTGTTCCTGTTGGTGCAGATTCTCCTGTATCTGTAAAACCATCATCCCCTCCTGTGCTATTCATATATCCTCTTCCGCTCATTCTATAATATTGAGCATTTCCACTCATTCTAAAATATTGAGCATTTTGCTTTATTCCTCCTGCAAGAACTTGAATAACATTTTTATTTCTAAGAAAAGCGTTCAAATCATTATAATATGATTTTGAAATTTTTAACAAATTAGCCATAAGCATTGCAATTTGTTGGTCATTAGCTCCTCTCGGAACTAAAACTCCATTTTTTTGCAATAAAGCTCTCATTTGATTTTTATAATACCTAACAAGCAATAACAAAGTCATTGCTCCTGTTTCAATGGTTGGTTTCATTGTATTTTCCATTTTTTTTATTTTTTTAAGATTAATGCAGTTGCTATGAACAAAGCGGAAACGACTAAAATAACGTTCGTTTGGTTAGCTAATAAAGTTGTGTTTGTGTTAGAATTGGTTTGTTTTTCATCGGCAAAAGTTCCTTTACCTGTTGCGTTAAGATATTGCAAATTTTCTAAGCCCATTTGTCTGTTTCTACAACTGTAACAACCGCAACTTTTCTCTTCCTTATCTTTTGTATTATCACTACCGTATAATTCTAAAATAACATCTTTGTCAGGGTGGTTGTCCATAACTTTTTTAAAAGCAGGTTCTCCCACTTCGGCTACTAACTCACTCAAACTTTTACCTAAATCAGAAGTGCTTGTAACCTCATAACCAAAAGAATTGATTATACCTACTGCGCCATTCGGATTTGATTCTGCAACATATTTGAATACGTTCATAATATTTTTTTGTTTTTTAAGCAAAAAAGAGCAAGTAGAAATGAATCACTTGCTCTCTTTCTAAATTATACATTAATTCGTTATATCATCACTGATAATTATGCTCTTAACTTGATGGTTTGACCATTAGTTACAGGAGGTGTTCCGAATTGTCTGCTTACAGGTTGACCACCCAATGCTCTCGCAAGGTTGATGTTATCAGCAGGGTAGAAGTATAACGATACAGTAGCGTTTGCAAACACTTGAGCAATTGTGATTTTTGTGAAACCATCAATTCTGTAAGCATACTTCATCGCAATAATTGTAGTTTGTTGCTGATATGGGTCGATTGTTGGCACTAATGTTTTTTGCGCCAAGTTACCATTCGCATCTCTCGTGTTAACCGCTAATGTTTGTAACACTTGGTTAGCCGTAGCTGATTGAATGTAAGTTAAACCAACAGAGTATGGGTTGTTCATAAACTGATACAACATCTCTTGGTATGTAATGTTAGGGATTCCTGAACTAATAGT
>Ga0181349_1000724_pt1 | contig 14165 bp, 10 predicted proteins | sample Su13VDMM110SD_FD_130106 | JGI IMG/M metagenome (GOLD analysis project Ga0181349, IMG submission 130106) | Freshwater viral communities from Lake Michigan, USA - Su13.VD.MM110.S.D | ecosystem: Environmental > Aquatic > Freshwater > Lake | place: USA: Michigan | collected 2013-07-16 | reverse complement strand
TCTTATTTCTACTTCTATACCAAAAAACTCCTGAGAATACACTTGCGAAAGAAATACCTTCCACACAAGCAAACGCTACTAAACGATGACCGAATGAAGGATGTCCTATCCAATTCTCAGCCCATGTAGCCTTTTTATTGACAGCTACATTGGTTTCCATTGAGTTGAATAACGCTTCACGTTCCTCAAGGTCTTTTATATAGGTTTCAATCAACAGTGAATATCCGTTAGCGTGTACTTGTTCGATGAATGTTTGGTGACCATAGAAATACTGAGCTTCTAATATCTCAACCTCATTCAAGAAATTGGTTGCAAGGTTATCAATCACCAGTCCATCAGAAATTGCAAAGAATGCTAAGATATTTTTTAAATATGTTTTCTCATTCTCTTTAAGTTCATCGAATCTATCTTTACTCAAATCCACCTCTTCCGCAACCCAAGTCTGAGATTCAGCGTTCTTATATTTTTCCCAAAGGTCACCATGTGTAACAGGAAAAATTGAATATCTTTTTTTTATGTCATTACTTTTTAAATACATTTATTTTATTTTTTAAGGTTAATTATTAAATTTCATCATCACTATTAAGTCGTTGTCTTGCTTTACTAAGAACTTGATTTACATAATCCTGTTCGTGCTTAACATCCACTTGTTTCTTCTGCGTAAAGGTAAATGCCGAAGCGGTGTCAGCAATATCAATCTGTATCGTCTTATTATCAAATAGAACATCCATAAAGGTTATACCGTCTTTACCGAATCTAGACTTGAGTATCGCTACGTTAGCTCTACCACTTTCTTTCTGTTCTAATGATTTGGCTATAGACATTATGAAGTGACCTATTTGACCTTTCTTAATTGACCCACCGATTTGGTCAGATTCAACAATTTCAGATTTTATACTGCTGCGATTTCCTTGAACGCAGGTCCAGCCTGCGACATCTAGTTCATATAACATCGATTCAAATTCGCGCATAATGTTACCCTCAGCAACATTATTGTCATCGAATCGTTTTGATGGTTGTACACAATCGATATAATCGAGTAGTACGATATCAGGTTTGATACCTTGAGAGATTTTCTTCTGTAGGTACTTTTTAATCTTAGGTATAGTCGTAGTATCGCTCTGAAACTTTTTAAGAATCAATGTACCACCGCTATCTTCCCTTCGTTTCACAACCTCTTTAACTTCATCGATATGGTTTTCGAGTTCATTCAGTTCAATACCAGTCCAACACGATATATGTTTACGTTTAATCACGTTGGGTTGGTCTTCAAAAAATATTTGAATAACCGTTTTACCTTCGTTAAAGGCTGTATTAGCAATTTTTGTAACTGCGGTGGTTTTACCCACCCCGAAAGCTGCCAAAATTATACCTAACTCACCCTTAGCTAACCCACCATTCATGTATTGGTCCAATAGATGAATACCAGTTGGGATAGGCTGTCTGAAATCTTTGGTTAAGACTGAATCTATATCATCAAAAACCGAGGTATCGTCCTCAGTACTCTGACCAACTTCCAACGCTTGGCGTATAATATCAGAAGCTTTATCGTAATCATCAACATGACCTCTGTCCAAAATTGTTTGGATTTCAGATATGGCTCTCGATAACTCTTGTTGTTTACAGAATTTTAACGAAAGGTCTTTGATGTAGTCTGGGTCGTTGGAATCAGATTCACTGATTTTGCTCAAAGTATCCAATTTTATCTCCAACGCGAACTTATTCGTTTCGCCCTTGAACTTCTCGTGGATTCTTATCTTAAGACTACCAACATCAGGTATAGAACCTAATGTCTCATATGAGTTCCTAATTTCAGCAGCGATGAAGCGTAAATTCTCAACCGTAAAATAACTCGGATTGAGTATTGTTACGATAGTCTCCGCGAACTTACGGTCAACTAATATCTGCTTTAATAATCGGTACTGAAATTCACTATCTAAATATCCAAAATCTTTTCCTGTCTCTGCTTTCATCTTATGTAAATATTATTGGGTAAGTATAAATATACATAAAATTACTTAAGTGCAAGGTTGTTTCTGATTGATTTTACAATTGTTGGAATAATATCTTTAATGTTTATTTCATATCTCACTTTTGTTGGAAAATAATTCCCACTGAACCGACTTTCTATAATGTCACGATTCTTGTATCTAAGTTTAAAACCGATAAAATCCTCGTTATCATAAATATTTCTGCGGTCAAAATCGGCTGGAGTCTGTTCAAAATAGGGGTTGAAAGTTGACCAAAGATGTTCTTCAGTTTTACGTTTCAAGAACCTAGGGATGATACCCATACTCCCCATCGGCCCAACATTGATACCAGTGAGTTCGTCAATCATATCCTTAGTATAATCCAAGTATACCCGTTGTTCTTCGCTTGTAAAAGGTTTACTTGAGGTAAGAAATGCTAGAAAATCTTTATCATACCGATGAACGTCAAAATAACGTTTACAAATAATGTTTCCATTAATTGTTAGTAGGAATTCGAAATCTGATTCTTCAAAATACGTTTTAGTCGTAGTATTTGCCATTGTAATTTTTGTTTAAGTTAATTGTTTCTGTCTTTAAGTTTTTTGAATTGTAAGAAATAGTCGGACATGTAATACTCTCTGATTAACTCATCCAGACCATCTCTTTTTACCATCTGGTAGACTTCTCTGAAGTCAGAATCCTGTGGCATAGGTTCGGTTTTCATAGTTAAAAATCTCTCTTTCGCATCTTCTGTTATTTTAGGTTTACGTAAATTTACTAATTCATCATTGATTTCATATAACTTTTTCCCTTGTAACCCATCGGTAACACTATTTAATATATTGGTAAGACCTTTTAAAGGTTTTTTTCCTTCTGCAATTCTAGTGTCCGATAGTTTTTGGGCTTCGAGTATAATTTCATGTAAAGATACTCTTTTTTCTGTTAATGATGGGAAAAACTTCAATAAAGTTTTTTCCTTAACACCTTTAACACCTTTAATATCGTCAGAGTTATCTCCAATTATAGTTTTTAATAACGCAACATTGGTGTAGTGATGGCTAAATACAGTGTTATAGTTATCTGGATTTATATAAATCTTTTTATCACATAAGTATAGGCTTACATCTTTTGAAATAAGTTGACATAGGTCTCGGTCACTGGTACATATGGTGATATCCTCGTTATCTGCTTTGGTTAAACAGTAGTATGCTATGAAATCATCAGCCTCAACCACTTCATCCTCCAATTGCTTTATTGATAAGTGGTAAAGATAACCTTTAACCATATATTGCTGCAACTTCTCGGACATGTCTTCGGGTTCTGTTCCATTAACATAATCCTTACCTCTGGACGATTTATAATCTTTATATATTTCGTATCTCAGCTTTCCGCTTAATTTACCATCCCAAAACACGTACACGTTATGATATATGTTCTCAGATATTAGTTTCTTGGTAACAGTTATAAACTGATATAATCCACCAATATGTTCTCCGTCTTTAGTGTACGCATCGTGACTACCTAAATACCCTCGTTTAAATAACGCATTTCCATCAATAAGTAAGGTATTTTTTCTTTCAATTCTGGGCCCATTCTTAGGCGGTAATTTAGGCATAACATTAATTAAAATTAATTTATAAAATATGGGGTGATTAACTAATTAACCACCCCATCTTGTTTAACTCGACATATCCTCACCGTCTAAATCGGTTACCACTTCCTTTTCGATAACAAAATCATCATAAGATGAGTTGAGTTTGCTAAGTATAAACTGGCGGTGCGTTCTTTTATATTCCTCAATTTTATTAGGATTCCAATATCCGTGAGGTGTAGACGCAATCACACCTTGTTCTTCAATTCCATTGACTTGGTTTTTCTCACATTTAATTTTAGTCTCGATACCAAATTGATATGTTTCACCACCAGACGTAGCCTTAAGCTTAGCTGTTGAGTGTGTAAGAATTCCACCAAAATGGAAGATAAGTCTAGGTGAATAGAAGAACGCTTCACCGCCTTTGTGTTTAACTACTTTATTTTCGTTATCCAACCAAATTTTCTGTACAACGACAAACGTGTTGATATACTTCTTACCTTCTTTTCGTGACGAAGGTATTCTATGGTTATTAATACTCTTGAATGCGCTCTCCATCGCACCTGCATTCCATTGATTGTTACTTGATTTAGACGTTGCGGATCTAAAACAATTGATTGAACCGATTGAATCCCAGCAGAATACAAGTGACCTAGGTAGTTCACCGTTTTCTTGAGAATCCATAAGTTCGGTCATGAATAGTGAAATATCTTCAATCACTGGTTCAAATCGCATCGCCTTATTAACTTCTTTTCCTGAACTATGGTCGAAATTACGATACTTGTTAAACAAATCTTCGCCACTTACAAAGATGAAGTCGCCTTCGTAGTCGATAATTTCACCAGTCTCTTCGTCAATAACTTCAGTAAATTGTACGCCGATATTTCTAGCGTGTTCCCAATTCCAGTTACCTTCAGTTTCAATGATGACTGGTAAATCACCTATCTTTTGCGCACCAACTACTGTTTCGTAAATCGCTGTAGATTTACCAGTATTACTATATCCTCTGAAGGATACTAGATATCCGCGAGGAATACCTGGCAATTTTACCGCCTCATGGAACGCTGGTGATAATGGAATCCAACTCAATTCCTTGTCTTTTACTACAACATCTAAATTATTCTGCTTTTTGAACGATGCTAAATCAAATGATTTTCCTTCCCCAGCACCTGTGCTAGGTTTAACTCTTTTTGCCATTATTGTATAATTATTTTTTTATTTGTTATAAAAATGGGGTAGCGAGATACATTGACCCCACTACCCCATATATGATTCGTCAATTAGAAAGGCAAATCATCATCATCATCATCTGTTGTTTCGACACCGTTAATGGTAGTCTTTACCAACATTTCTGATTTAGCTGAAACCATTGTTAATTCCGAACCCAAATCATCTGAATCGGAGCTAGAGCTACCGCCAGAGTTATCGTCATTCAATTCTACCTTATCGACCCAACGATTTAGTTTTTTGTCGTAAGCAGGTTCACCGCCTTTAACAACGATTTCCAAATACTCATAAGGTTTAGTTGCATAAACATCTTTCCAAGTACGGGTGTCCGATGTCCAAGTATTCATCAGTTCAGCATTATCACTAAGAACTGATTCACCTACTGGTGTGATATTCTGCACGATAGGGAAACCTTTAGAGTTTCTAGCGATAGTTAGAACCAAATCCATACCAATTTTAGGGTCTGACAAGTCTCGTTTCATTACTTTGAAAGCTGATACAATCTTATCAAACGTACCAGTCTTGTCATAGGATTCTTGAATCCTCCAAAATTTAACACCTTCACCTTCTTTTTCACGGTCAACAACCCTGATTACATAGAATCTACGTGCGTTATATTTTTTTGCTGATTCTTTAGCTTGTTCAGTGCCTTCGGCTCTCAAGATTTCCCTAGCCTCACAGAATGGACAAGGTGAACTCTCTTCTTTTTTCAAGCAAGGGAATGTTTTCCAATCCTTCCCAACTTTGAATTTGTGCCCCCACATCTCTTGAAATGGAGTGTCTCCACCTTCTACTGGAGGCAAGATTCGGATTTGACGTGAACCTTCCTTTACGCCATCGGCCAAGTAAGTGGTAAAATAATTTTTAATGTCATAGCTTTTTTCCGTAAAGGTCGCATTCGAGCTAGACTCCGAATACTGTTTAATGATTTTGTCTAAAACGCTCATTTTAATGTTTTTTTTTAGATTATGTTATTATGTTAATTGATTTATGTTGTCAGCTAACAGTTCTCAAAGATACGTTAAAAATTAGAACTTGTCAACTGGATGTTTAAAAAAAAATGTTTAAATATCTTCTTCTTCGAATTCGTTAAAACTGTTTTTAATATCTGAGTCTGAATAATTATCCACATCAGCTTTCGTTAAAACATATTCTTTCGGTTTTGCTTGTTCAGGTTCAACCGCTAATTTATCAGCGTTGTCCGACCAAAAATCAGATAATTTTATATTATAAGGAAACGAGTCCAATGAACGCATTTCAATTTTTTCAGTTGGGGTTGGGTTTCTCCTAACTATTTCAGTCTCAACGTCTTTTATTTTTTTATCTAGAACCTCTATGTTCTGACCCAATTGAGACATTTTTGTTATTTGGTCTGATAGCGAAGTAAACTTATCTATCAAGTCGGCCATTTTTTGGTTTGTCTCGATAGATGACGTCTTAAGTTCATTAGATGTATTTACCAAATCGGTAACATCTACCTCAACCTCACCACCAGAATCCATTGTTGTGTCGGCAGCCATATCATCAGCAGTATCTAGCGCATCGGCTTCAGTATCTGGCATGGCACTACCGAATTCAGAATCATCTCCAGCTTCAGGTGCGGTATCTTGAAGTTCTGTACCTAATGTATCTAACTCCGATTCTAAATCAGCACCTTCAGCGTCTTGATTTTCATCATCAGCTTCGTTTATACCGATAAATGTATATTCTGACAACTGTCTGAATCTTTTAGATTCTTCACTCAATAACTGTTTAGCGTTCTTCTTCATCTTAAGTGAGTAATTGTCTACCATCTTGTGTAATTATACGTTTTCCGACCACTTCTACTAGGTCTTTGTCGTTCTTTATGATACAGACATCGTCTTTACATTCCAATTTTGAAGCATTAGTCAATTCCTCTTGAAAAAGGAAAGCGTCCAAGGTTGTTACAATATTTTTCTTATTAGTCATAATATAATGTTTTTATATAAATATGGCGTACTCGGAAAAAGTTTTATTGTTCGTTCAAAGAACACATATATGGAAGAAATTTTATTTCCCCACCTAACATATCTAAATGTTCTGAATATTGTAGTATTAAGTCTTCTCCACTGAATATTCGTTTAGCCCCTTCTATTAAGGTCTCCAAATCAGAATCTATGGTTGGTACAAAGCCTTGAAAGTTTTTATTGAAGCCCAATATTGTCTTATCAACAGATGCATAGTACATATCACCATATGTCATTATGGTCATATTATTTTTTTTATCCAAACATCTCTTCATCATGACAGAGTATTTTTCTTCGGATAGTAGTAGTGGGTCAACAAAATAGTATGAGATGTCATTCACCAAAGATTCATAACATCGTTTTTTGAAATCATAAAGGTCGTCCTCATGATATTTCCTATATTCGTATTTAGTGAATGTATACCACCTATCATCACTCAGCCTTCTATTAACGATATCCGCTTTTTGATTCAAGAATTCGGATAATCGCTCAATTCCTATGAATAAACAGGGTTTGTGGATAGTTTCGTCATAAGCTGAATAGGGTACAACTTCAAACCACTGACCAATTGGTCTAGGGTCGTCGGATATTATGTAACCTATTATCATGTTGCAAAGATATGGTTTTTTATATTATATTTTTGAGTATTAACCGACCTTTTTCAAAGATTTTTTATACGTACCTTCGTTATTATTTATTATGGTACAATCACTAGGGTAGTTAATTTCAGCACCATACCCGTTCCAATCTCTAAAATATCGCCAAGCGAATTCATTGGCACCTGCTTCACCGTTTTGTAAAGGATATATATTTCTATCCATAATTTTTGTTACAACGGGTATTAATCCAGAAAATAAGCTAGAAAATGAGTAATAATCTTTAATTCGGGTAGTAGGCCTACCTTGAGCATCATTTTCTGGAAGTCTTACCCGACCATTTACGTCTGAAGCTTGGAAAACGTCGAACCCTGAAGATTCTACCCCTGTCAGATTGTTATTGAATCCCCTAAAATCAGGCCCTTCTCTTCTAACTTCGCTAGAAACGATAGCATATGCTGAAATTAAAACTTTCTTTTTGAGTTCGGGTTTCGCTTTTGGCGCCATTTTATCTATAACTTTTTTAATCTCAGATATTAAATTTTCTGGTGTTACTATTGTTTTTACATACGAGACGATTGGTTGCGTGTTCAATTGTATTTTTACACCAGGTCTATTTTCTATGGTTATGTACGGTATGACCTTTCCCTTCCTCCATCTTGTGCTTGTAGGGTATACCGTATCGGCACTATTTCTAGACGACATACCACATTCTTCATCGTTATTCCTAGACGTATTGGTATTCCCACCAGATGTGGTAGTTACACCTTCGGTTGAATCGTCATTGTCTATGAAACTCTCATTAATGTCATATTTCAACCCAGCTATATCGCTAGACTCTATATTTAAATCTTTTATGGCGATAACTTGTCTATTTATCGGTGTATTATCTTTTTTAACTCTAACCCCTTTGAATGAGGTTGTCATATGGTTGGGTTTTATGGTATGTGATGTGCTTATTATAACATAAGCTCCTTTGAACATGGGTATGTTATTAAGTTGGAAATACATCATTGGTTGAATCAATGGCATCCCCAATGCTGTTACTTCAGCGCTGTATGATCTAGTCTGATATACATTAAACAGATTCTGACTAGCAAGTGTCGCTTTGTTCTGATCACCACTGTTACTTATACTTTCAATGCTATTCAATGACTGTTCAGTTTCAACGAATTCGCTTTGGTCTAGTTTAATGTCTTTGAAATAATTCTGGTTCTGACTGCCATAGTTAATTTCAAATGATGGAATAGGCTTACTACCGTCTTTTTTTATCAAATCTTTTGTATTATTCAAGTCAAAACCATCATTTGTGAATTGTGAATTTTTTATATCCAAATGAGTGGAGGTCTGTCCAATGTACATACATATGAATTTGGGTCCAACTGAATCATCAGATTTAACCATATCTATGTATGGGTAAGGTTTGAATATATTATCCAACATTGGTTGCCGTTCACTATATTCAACGTAATTAGGTAAAGCTATAAAATTAAAGTTGTTACTTGAAAATATATTGCTTAAGACGTCATATACGGACTGGTTTAATTTACCTTTAATCAATTCTTCCACATTAAAAACATTTAATATAAAATCATTACCTATTTCGTCCCAATTTTTATCAATAAATAAGAACCTATCAATTAAACTGTCCTTCTTACCTCCATCACCACACGGTGATAATAAAGAAGATTCTTTATAATCGGTTATCCATTTATCATGTATTGCCTTTAAATGTCTATATACATTTAATTTGATGAATGTAAGGTTCGATGAACCGAATACCGCATCTCTCGCTGATGTGTCTACTTCAGCAACTTGTTCAGCATCGTATAATTTCTGGTATTGTTCGACGAAGTATGTTAAATAATGTTTAAGACTACTTTCAGAAGCTCCGATATCATCTCGTTTATATTCGGGGTTGGCCACATACTTAAATGTTCTCGGCGTGAAATTTACTATTACAGAAATATCACGGAATATTTCTCTGATTAAGGCATTACCACTATTAGTTGGGTCTTCCGCTAAATTTATATTTATATACGGTAATAAAAATAGTTCAGCGTTATAATCAAAACCAGCTTGTACGATACTTGCACCAGGCTTTTTAAAATCATTAGAAATATTATTTGCGGCTGAACTATTTACAGACCCTGATATTACTTGGTCACCTGATGAAACTATGGTAGCGCTATCAAAAGACGTTGTAAACGTTGGATTCGGATTTTGTGTTATAAGCCCCTGAAGATAATTTACCCATGGTCGCATTTCAACACTACCTGCTGTTGTTAACGTAAAGTTAATAAAGCTATCGTTGAATAATTCATATTGTGTTTTAATTTTTACAAACTCTTTATCAGTCCAATTTAAGAAAAAGTCGATTAAAACGCTTTTAGCTTGTTCAGGTAGACCTAATATCGCTTTATCTATTTTTATGTAAAACCTATCTTCATCAGGGGTTGTACCTAGACCAAATAACATGGAGGCACTATTTTGTACTAGTTCTTTTCTAGTGTGAAATAATTCAGTACTATCAGGCATCGTAGGGTGTCTTTTTTGTCCACCTTTAAGCGCTATTACTAAACTTATAGGGTTACCGTCTACTACACCTTTTTTCTTAATCGGATCTGCATTTCTGTCAGTTTCATCATATCTCCAAATTATTGAACCTAACCACGCAAGCCAAAGTGACGGTGATTTTATGAACCCTGCGTTCTTAGTGAAAATATTTTTTAATAGTTTAGTTGGAGTTCCGTCAATATCGTTGAATAGAGTATAATCTAGAAAATCTAACTCCCCCTTATTCGTTATGTCACCATATAAACCAGTAATTGGTAACGTATTCAAAAAAAGATACGACTTTGCGTAATTTCTTATATCAACTGGCGTTGCATTTTGAGCATAATATAAAGGACTACCAAATAAACTTACTTCAACTGGGACTTTATCGTAATTATGGTTTGACACAAAGGATACACTTTTTAATATGATTTCGGTATTAGAGTCATTATTAATAGCATTATAATATTGAACGTTTTGACCGTCATCAGTGGTTTTACCTAACCTCGTACCTTTTGTGGTGTTAAGTATGAATGCAGCCGATAAGTCAGACTGACCACCCCTTTCGATAGCTGTTAACCGTTGGTCGCTGGATTTTATGTTAAAAAACTCATTACTATAGAACGCATATGAAAAAATGGTGTCGAAAGTAGTGGTCGCTTTGTCAGTATCTAAAGTTGATTGCTCAATTTTTTTACCTTTTATGTTCTTATTATAATAACTATCTTCGGCTACCAAATCACCTAATCTATCTACAGGTAATCCAGGGTTTGCACCTATTCTTGCGTATGTCGCATAAGGTATTATTTCCAGATATTTAGCATTGTCATCATTTTTATAGCCCTTAGATTCGTCACAATTTATGTAATTACCTAAGAAGTCAACATTATTAACCCCGCTTAATAGACTTGGTGGTTTAATAAGACCTCCATCAAAAAATACTTCACCTGAATATTCACCAGATATCGGTATATATGATGCGGTTTCACCAGAATTACCGACTATTTGTGATATGTATTTATATATATATCCGTTATTAGACGGGTTCGGTTTAATGTACGCATGTTTTACATTTTTACCGAACATGTCTTTAATCTTATCAGACCCATCTAACCAATGAGTTATTACGGAATCGGAATCTTTATAGTTATCGTATATACTAGTTTTGATGTTTGCTGTTGCTGTATTGTAATTAGCTTTAGGGAACCCATAAAACAAATTGTTAGCTTCAACATAAGCCATATACTTTAAAGAATTTGAGTCTATGATGTATGGGTTTGTTAAACCTAAATATGTAAAAGTTCTGTACATTAATAATCTCATGTACTCATCAGGGCTGGTAGCCGTGAGGTTTAAATTGTAGTAAGGATTCCGACTGCTTAAGAATATGTTAGTGTCTAAAGGGTTTATGCTAAACCAAGCCGATGAATTGTTAAGGTCCGTTTCGTTATTAATATCAGCTTGTTTTCGGTCCACTAAAGAAACAAGTAGCTTTTCGGTAAATTCTATTTCATCTACCACAGACGTATCAATCGTTTGATTACCACCAATCCAAGCCTCTTCTACTTGTGATTTAGTACCTTCGGTGACCTTCTCCACATATAACGGAAACGGGTATACGATGAGTTTCTCAGTGCTGTTAACAGGTATCGGTATATCTGAAATACGTTCATCACCACTAGGGGTGATGATTGTTTTTAATGTAGCCTCTCGATCTAAGTTACCACTGGCTCTTCCCGCGACCGACTGAAGCGAAATTAAAAAAGTTTCAGCCGAAGCCATCAATATTCTTATCACATTCTGTACAGAAGGATTGAAATTGTACTTTGATATTAAGTTACCCCTAAGTTCTTCTTGATACTTTATTATCAGTTCTGATTGTACTTTACTATTTAGATCGATTATATTATTAATAGCCTTATCAAACTTATAAAAGTCACATATAAAAAACCCACCTTCTGATAATTTTTTGTTACTATTATCAAGATATATACCATTTTCTATATTTTTAACTATATTCCCTAATCTATTAATATCGCGTGAATCGGTAGTGTCATACTTAGTTTTAGGTGTATTAACCTTATTTGCTATTACTTCTTTAGGATTACTTACTAAAATGACGTTGGTTTGTGTACTAGCCGCATCAAATAAATCCGATAAAAGTATTTTGTCTGTGACAATCGCGCCTTTTATAAAATCTTTCTGTACGTCACTTATTCCGTCAACCAATTCATTTAATTCACCAATTAACCCTTCCATGTCACTAACATAAGCGTTATATTCGGCTTTTTTAAAAGTCTTAAGGAAAAGAAGCGAACTTATTTTGCTAGCAGGTATGCTATTATTTTCTTTCTGTAAGTCAAAAAGGAATTTACTATTTCTTTGTTTAATATTATTGATAGCATCAACAGATTTTTTAGCGTTAACCAATTTTTTGAAAGGACTAGAATTTTTGTTAATCGTTTTTAGGCTATCTTTGAAATCTTTTATTTTTGTGAACATGTCATCTATCGTTATCACTTGATTACCAGCTAGATTTTCAGCTCCTATTTCTTTTTCATATCGAGCTTTAACGCTTTTAAAAGCGTTCTCACCATCACCTTTAACGTATGGGATAGCTCTTAAGTATCCTAGTAGTAAATCTGTAAGTATTGCGAATGTGTAGCCGATGAATTCTGCGGTAATCTCAAAATTACCAGTGGTAGCATTGAACAATGCGTTCCATTTTATTAGGTGTAGGCAATAAGATACTGTCTTACCATAGTAACCCTTAACTTTAAGGTTAAATAACGGGTAAGGTAATTCAAAGAATACTGAATATTTTGAGTCATTACCCCTCTGAAACATACCGCCTCTTACGTCAATAAATTTGATTTTTATCAAAGGGGTGTATGCCGTATCAAAAGTAATATCAATCGATTCTATTCCGAAACCTTCTAAGTCTTCATCATTAGATTGTAGTGACGCTGAAGATATATCGGTATAGCTAGTAGTTAAAGATCTGTTCTTTCCATCGAAGTCACTTCCAGATATGAAATTTATTTTACCTTTAGTCCCGTTAATGTTTTCATTCGTTCCGTTTGCACCATCAACAACGATTTTACTTCTACTCCTCTTTTGTGTGGTTAATTCAACATAAATTGTCAAATCATCTGGTTGAGTAGTTTTGAAGTCAAGGGGTACTCCTTTCTTACCTAATGCCTCATTAGGATTAACCAACAAAACTAGATTTTCATTATTATTTGCCATCGATTAACCGTATAAACTCTTATATCTATCTACTTCGCCTATATATCTTTCAATTGCACTGTCAAACGGAAAAGGCACTCGTATAACAGCTCTATCAGGAATATTGAACTCTAATCCACCAAACTGTGGGTTTGCTGCCATTATTAAAAATCCGTGATATGGGTTATTATAATACTTCTGACTCAATTTATCAAGCCTTGTTTGACCATTTTTATAAACAATGGCCTTATCTGTTGGTATTATGGGTATTTGAATACCAGGTATCGGTTTAACCGTACCGTTGCTTCTGAATTGTTCGTATCTATCGAAATATGCCATGATTTTTATCTTTATGATGGTGACCCATATTTAGTACTTTTATTTGAATTGACAGTACTATTTAGTGTCTTAGTCTCACCTTTAGCTTTCTCCATTTTTACAAACTCACCTAACAATATTGTAACTTCAGCTTCAGTTAAATCAATATATGTTGGATTATTCTGCGTGGCGTTACCTGGTGCTTCAGTTATTAAATATACATTACACCTTGAACCACCACGATTTACTTTAGCTTTGAATGATGATGGTGATGGGTTACCTGCATTTCTTCTAGCTATACCGTATGGCGATGCGGGATCGTAAGTCCTAAGCTCATTAGTCATAAGATTCCATGTGAATCCAAAAGTACAAAGATTACTGTTACCTCTAAATACTTGGTAGCTTATATCTTTTGTAATATCTAAACTACCATTAACGTATGGTCGTCTTTCATTGGGCATAGAAAGTTCTAGGTCTGACACATCAATTAAATCTTCATCTTGGATTAGTTTATTCAGTTCAGACTTGGTAAGTATGTTACTCGTATTATCTGTAACTGGTTTTAATTTGTCATCAGAGATGAAGACTTGTCCTCTTATTATTTGTGTTGGTGCATCACCATCCAATAAAAGTTCATCTTGATATAAAATTACACCAATTTGGTTATTACCATTTCTAGGTGTAAGTATTA
>Ga0181349_1000720_pt1 | contig 14195 bp, 7 predicted proteins | sample Su13VDMM110SD_FD_130106 | JGI IMG/M metagenome (GOLD analysis project Ga0181349, IMG submission 130106) | Freshwater viral communities from Lake Michigan, USA - Su13.VD.MM110.S.D | ecosystem: Environmental > Aquatic > Freshwater > Lake | place: USA: Michigan | collected 2013-07-16 | reverse complement strand
ATTAAAACAACTGGAAATACAGTTGTTGCATCAGTATCAAATGTTGATAATACTTTTCAAGCGAATGGATTGGGATATATTCATAGTCTAAATGATAGTGGCACAACCAGTACTGTAATTGGTTTAACTGGTGTGCAAGGTGTATTTAATCTTTCAGATGATGCTTCAGGTGTTATAAATACATTCATAGGACAAACAAATGGTGCAACAGCTAAACTCACTGGAAAAGTTAACATATTAAATTCATTAGTTGATGGTTCTGGTGAAATATTATATGTTGAAACGTTTGCTCCAATTGCTCGTAATACTTCAGAAACTGAAAAAGTAAAAATAATAATTGAATTTTAAGAGGCTAAAATAGATGGGTTTAACTACTGATTTTAATCAAGCGCCATATTTTGACGATTTTGATGAAGCTAATAGCTTTTATCGTGTGCTATTTAAGCCAGGTGTTGCACTTCAGGCAAGAGAATTAACTCAACTTCAAACAATTCTTCAGAATCAAATTGAACGCTTTGGTAATAATATTCTGGTTGATGGTACAATCATTCAAGGTTGTAATTTTTCAGAAATTGCAAATCTTGCATATGTTAAAATTCTTGATTTAAATACTAATGGTCAACCAGTTTCAATGAGTTCATATGATGGACTTAAAATTGTTGGTGCATCCACTGGTGTTTCAGCCGTCATTCAAACATATGCTAATGGATTAGAATCTCAAGATCCTGATTTAAATACTTTATTCTTTAAATATATCGGTTCTGGTAATCCAAATAATGAAATCAAAACATTTAATAGCACTGAAAACTTATATTTGCTGAATACTAGCAACACTATTATTGATACTGTTACTGCTGCTGGAAGCATTCTTACAGTACCTTCTGATGCAGTTGGTAAAGCATATGGTGTAAAAACCGCTGATGGTATTATTTACCAAAAAGGCTTCTTTTCGCGTGTTGAAGAACAACTTACTGTAGTTTCAAAATATACAAACAGTCCTAATAATGTTGTTGTTGGTTTTAGTACTGATGAGTCAATTATCAATAGTAATGTGAATACATCATTGCTTGATAACGCAAATGGTTTTAATAACTATAATGCGCCAGGTGCTGATCGTTTAAAACTTACTCCAATTCTTGTAACAAAAACAACTGATCAAGCAATTGCTAATTCTTCATTCTTTGCTATTCAAGAATATGCATATGGTCGTGTTATTCGTAGAAATAATGACACACAATATAGTACAATTATGAGTGTACTTGAAAAGCGCACAAAAGAAGAATCAGGTAATTACATTGTTAATGATTTTATAATCAATACTTCTGATAGTGCAAATACATCTGCTATTGCGCTTGACGTAAATAAAGGTCTAACATATGTTGAAGGTAAAAGAGTAGAACTTCTTGACAAAATTAGTCTTGATCTTCCTAAATCATCCACATATTTGACTGAAAGTTCTCAGAATATTTCAACGAATTATGGCAACTATATTCTTGTCAAGGAATTCATGGGTCGGTTTGATACACATCTTGGCGCAAACGTAGCACTTTATGATGCATATCAGACCAATGTAACTGATGGTTCTATTGGGTCAGTTGCAGGGGCTTCTATTGGCACTGCAAAGATCATGGCGATCACATATGATAGTGGTACTATTGGTTCAAATACTGCAGTATATAAAGCATACATTTCTGATATTACTATGGCGTCAACAAAGAAATGGGATGATGTAAAGGCATTAGTCTATGCAACAAACGTTGGTACTGCTGATTTAATTTCAACAACAATATATGATCAATCATTTAAACGTCGTATATTTAATATTGGTCGTTCAGCAATTAAAGCAATACCAGCAACAAGTACAACTGCTTATTTTACATTAAGAACTGTTAATAATTCCTTAACAATGGCAAATACTGGTAGTATATCATTTACACTTCCAAGTGGTGAATGGCCATATTCAGTAGGTGCATTGACTACAGACCAGAAAAAAGATCTTATTCTTGTTTCAGGTGCTACCTCGTCACCATATGTGGCAAATAGACCAATGGATTTATCAAGTGCTACTGTCACTGTTACAAACACTACTAATATTTCTATCACAAGTTTGTCAACCACATCTGTAGCAATTGCAAATTGTATTCTATATCACAATGTAAAGAAAGACGGAATTAATGCCCCGACACCAAAAGTATTGGAAACTGTATATGTAAAAATTGCATGTAATACAGCAACTAATACTACAGTAGGTCCATGGAGTCTTGGATTTCCAGACGTTTATTCCATTGATAATGTTTATGTGGGTAACACATCTATTGGTTTTCAAGATGCCAATACTGCTGCCGATAAAACATCATTCTTTGTATTGAATTCGAATCAAAAAGATGATTATTATGGATTAGCAACAATCTCTAAAAAGTCTGGTTTGTCATTAGTTGCCAACTCAAATCTTGTTGTTAAGTTAACAAGATTTAAAAAAGGTGCAACAGATAATGGATTCTTTACTGTATCATCATATCCAATTGATGATGCTAACACTGCAAATACTTCGGCAATTCAGACATATGAAATTCCAACATTCACCTCAAGTGATGGTGCTATTTACGATCTAAGAGATGTTACTGACTTTAGACCATATGCGGTTAATACTGCAGCAAATTCTATAACTTCAGCATCAGCATCCGTCAACCCAGCTACCACAATATCATTTAATACAGGAAGTAATCTTAATATTCCTACACCAAATAAGGAATTGGTTGCAGATTATCAATATTATCTGGCAAGAAAAGATCTATTAATGATTGATACAACTGGAAATGTTGTTCTGAAATCTGGTACTCCTGCTGAAACTCCAGTTGCACCGGCAGATCCTTCTGTTGGTATGGTGTTGGCAGACATTTCAATTCCGCCATTCCCATCATTGACTGCTAAACTTGCAAACTCTGTTAAACGTAATCAATATGGTGTTTCACTATCAAAAAGAAATAACCGTCGTTATACAATGCGTGATGTAGGTCAAATTGATACACGTGTCAATAGTCTCGAATATTATACTGCATTAAGTCTTCTTGAAACTAACACAAAAGATCTGATCATTACTGGTTCAGATGGATTAAATAGATTTAAGAATGGTATTTTGGTAGATAACTTTAGTGATCTTTTAGGTGCTAACATTGATGATCCAGAATATAATGCTGGTTATAATATATCAACTCAAGAAATCAGTCCTATTTTTAGATTATATCCATTAACCATTAAACCTGATCTTACCGCAACAAATGCAAATGTGAGTATTGGTATCTCAACTGTTACATTGAGAAAAGATGCAGATAATATATTAATCAATCAACCATATGCAACCGGTTCAAGAAGATTGGCAGACCAATTTTGGTCATTTAAAGGTAATGCTAGAATATATCCATCATTTGATGGCGGTTGGGATACTAATATCACACCAGAACCAAGTTTTGATGTAGATTCAACATCTATATACACATATTCAACAACTGGAAATGCTATAAGAACTACTGGTGCAAATAAAACCGGTACTAATATTGAACAAACCGCATTTCAATCAGCTTACATGCGTCCACAAAATGTTCGTATTAGAGCAACAGGTCTTCGTCCAAATGCTCGTCATTACCTTGCATTTGATAAAAGAAATGTTAATGAATTCTGTGCACCTGGAAAATTTTTAACAGGTAGTACAAATCTTTCAGATATTTACTCAACAGATCCTGATGGTACCGTTGTAACTTCAGATTCAGGTGGAAATTTAACGGCAGTGTTTACTATCCCAGCCAATACTTTCCTTGTTGGCGAAAGATTATTAGAAATTGCTGATGTCAATAACTTTGCAACAACACCTGATGCATATACTTCATATTCAAATATTGCTTATACAGGATTTAATCCACCTGTTCCAGCACCACGCCGTGAAAGCAGAGATCCACTTGCTCAAACATTTAGAATTGATAGAGATGCAGGTAAAGATAGTGTTATTATGCTATCAAAACTTGAATTATATTTTAAACAAAAACCTACCGATGTAAATATTGGTGTTACAATTGAAATCCGCGAAACTGTTAATGGTTATCCAAGTTCAAATAGTATTGTTAAAAATAGTGTCGTATACTTGGAAAACTCATTCATCAGTACTACTGTAAAAACTATTGTAACATTTGCAGAACCAGTTGAATTAAAAACAGATACAGAATATGCATTTGTTGCTTTACCAGATAATGATCATCCTGATTACTTTATTCATCTAAGTAAAGTTGGCGGTTTTGATACAGTTGCTAATATAAATGTAACACACGATACATTTGATGGTACATTGTTTACATCAACGAACGGGCGTGCTTGGACACCATATCAAGATGAAAATGCCAAATTTACATTGTATACTGCACAGTATGATAATGCTGGCTATCAACACTTTACAAATACTGATCATGAATTCTTTACAGTTGTGCCTACATCAGGTTCATTTGTTGGTTCTGAATTGGTTGCAAAAGTTGCTGCTAACTTAGCACAAACAATCACAACTGTTAAATCAAATACTGAAATTGCTTATAGTGGTACCACATTGGTTGGTACAATAGCAGCTGGTGATTTTATTGGCTATTGGGCAAATACAACTGTGATTGATACATTAAAAGTATTAAGTGCTAATACTACTAAAATTGTTGTTGACAGACTACCAAAATACGCTAACACCTCTGCCAATATTTTTAAAACAGTTGTTGGTGAAGTATCATATCAAGACACAAGTAAAACAATTTTACATTTGACTAATTCATCTGCATCTGCTTCATATTTGTTTGCAAATACTGATATTATCAGAGGCACAAAATCACAAGCAACTGCAACTATTACTACAGTTAATGCACTTAAGGTAAGTTCAATTCAAGCTAATATCGTTGATTCAAATTATCTATATACTGATGCAAAATATGAAGTAAGTATTATCCGTGATGCCGATGGTGTTGCAAATATTGCAACAAATCAACCTTTATCAATAGATGACGATAATTTATTCAATAAACAACGTGCAACAATCCCAAGTAAATCAATGTTACCTGCGGATCGTGGATTGAGAATTAAAGCATCATTGAGCAATAGTCAAACTACCGCACCATATGATTCAACATCAATTATTGATTTTGGCGCATCAACAATTAATGTGATTGAATATCTGGTAAATAATGATTCAACAAATGAAACCAAAGCACTTGGTGGTAGTGCATTAAGTAAGTATATCACATTGCCTACAACACTTGCTGAAAATCTAGATGCTGATGATCTTACGGTATATCTAACTGCTTATAGACCTGCTGGAACCACAATTGAAGTTTATTCAAGATTTAAAAATAAGAGTGACCCAAGATTATTTGATGAAATTGAATGGACTGAATTAACATTAAAGGATTCTTCAAATCTGACTTCATCATCAGCTGATGTTTTTGATTATCGTGAACTTCAGTATATAATGCCTTCTGTAGCAACAGATGCGTCATTAACTAATGGTGGTGGAGCCGCACTCAATATAGCAAATAGCAATACACTAACATATAAAGACCCAACTGGTGCTGTATATGTTAGTTATAAGCAATATGCAATTAAAATTGTATTCTTGGCTACAGATTATTCTAATGTTCCAAAAGTAAAAAATCTAAGAGCAATTGCGCTGACCTAATATGATAAAGATAACGACTGATGATCCAAACTTTAATCGAGATCCAAACTCTAGGGCTTTATTGAATTCAAATCAACAAGCCTTAGAGGATTATCGCTTAAAAAAGAGTTTGCAAAATAGGATAAATAGTTTAGAAGAGAATGTTACAAACTTAAATAATAAACTTGATGATGTTCTCAATCTTCTAACCAAACTGATAGGTAATTAATAAATGTCAAAGAATACATATCTAGGTGCCAATGTTATAACAACTGATACTTTTGCCGGTTGGATTGATAAGACAAACCAAGTTCGAGATGACATGGGAAATATTGTTGTTACAGTAACAACTGCTGCTGGTGCTGAACCAAATACTACAAATGCTGGATTAACAACAGGCAACCTTGCAATTCAAGGTGTTGTGACTGCTAACACAATTGCTGTAAGTTCTGCATTACGTGGAGGTACTGTTACAGCTCCAAACAATTTGACTATTAGTTCAAATGCTTTATTTACTACAACAGGTAATGTTGAATTTACTGCCGCCAATAATATTAATATTGATGCAATTAATTTAATTGTTTCATCAAATGTAAACTTTGATGGTGGTGCCACAAAGATTATCCGAATTGATACTGCTAATACAACAGTAAATACCGGTGCATTTTTTGTTAATTCAAATACTGTGTTTAGTGCTAATGCTACTTTCTCTGGTGCTTTGGTTAATATCACTTCAACAAACACTACCATTGGTGATGCTGGTACCGATGTTCTGAATGTTAATGCAGTATCTGATTTTAATGCCAATGTTAACATTGATGGTACTCTAACAGTTACAGCTAATGCTACTTTCTCTGGTGCTAATGTTAATATTAATAGCAATACAACGATTGGTGATGCCGCAACGGATAGACTTGTTGTTACTGCAACATTAAGTTCAAATTTAGTGCCACTTAATAATACAATTAATCTAGGATCCACAGCAAATAACTATGGAAACGTATTTACAACTTATGTTTATTCAGCAAATAATATTCAAACATCAAATGAATTTATTTTAAATGGTACTGGTGCTAGAACTATAAGAACAATAGACACTGGTGCCACAGCGTTGCCTGGTTCTATCTCATTTACTGTAGCTAATAATACAACTTCAAATACTGTTTTTAATGCAAATACATCAGGTCTGTTTGGAAGTGCAAACGTAGCATATGATCTTGGTTCTGTTGCTACTTCTTGGAAAGCATTGTTTGTAAAAGACGCCACTGTGGCAAATACAGTAACAATCAATGCTCAAGCTAATACTGCATCTCTTATGGTGCGAAATCTTACTGCAACTCGAGTTGCTTATGTTGGCACATCAGGGCAGATTGTAGATAGTGCTAATCTTACATTCTCAGGTACTTCTCTAAATGTTATTGGAACAGCAAATGTTACATTAAATGCTAACATAGGTGGTACACTTGGTGTTACTGGTGCAATGACAGCATCAAATACTTTACTTGTTACTGGTAATACATCACTATCAGCAAACCTAAATTTAGTTGATAACAAATATATTAACATTGGTTCGGGACAAGATTTACTTCTTTATCACGATGTTACAAATTCATTCATTAAAAACAATACCGGAAGCCTTAAGATTGATGCTGCACAGTTAGATATTGTGACTTCCAACTCTACAGCAACTGAAACTATGGCAACATATGGTAGAGATGCCGGCGTATCTCTATATTATAATAATGGCCTAAAATTTGAAACAACTACAACAGGTGTAACTGTCACTGGTGCAACTGTAATTACTGGTGATTTAACCGTTCAAGGTATTACCAACCTAGCAACAAATGCAAACTTTACTGTTAATAATGCAGTAGCTACTACTTCGACAGTATCTTCACTCTTTACTTCACAAAGTAATACTGTTCTTGGAAGTTCCGCCGTCAATAACAGACTAGATGTGAATGCAAATACTTTGTTTAGTTCAAATGTTACTATTACTGGAACAACAACTGTTGGTGCATTGGTTGCTAACTCAAAGACAATTGCAGTCGGTGGAAATATTACTACTGCAAATAGTCTTACAACTGCCGGTAACTTTGCTTTAACATTGACTCAAACTGGTGCTACTTCTGTAACATTACCAGTTTCAGGAACACTTGCAACTCTTGCTGGAACAGAAACTCTATCTGGTAAAACACTTACGACTCCAATACTCGGGGTTGCATCAGCAACATCAATTAATAAAGTTGCTATTACGGCCCCTGCAACTGGTTCAACTCTTACTATTGCTGATGGTAAAACCGCTACTATTAATAACACTCTAACATTCACTGGTACTGATGCTTCATCTGTAGCATTTGGCACAGGTGGATCGGTTGTTTATACTAGTAATAAACTATCAATTCATTCTACTACAACATCCGCAGAACTTGCGAGTGTTATTTCAGATGAAACAGGATCTGGTTTACTTGTATTTGGAACCTCTCCGACATTTACCACTTCAATTGATGGAAGTAGTACATTTAGTGCATTTCCAAGTTCATCAATTCTTACATTGGGACCAGTTGGTACCGGGCCATCAACAATCAATATTGCAACAAATATTATGACAACTGGGTTGAGTAAAACCATTAATATTGGTACTGGCGGCACTACTGGAACAACAACAAACATTAACTTTGGTTCATCATATCAAGGAACAACAACATTTAATAATGATGTGGTATTTTCTGGTAACTTAACAATCAATGGAACAACCACAACTGTTAATTCAACAACTCTTTCAGTTGATGATAAGAATATTGAATTAGGTTCAATTGCATCACCAACAGATATTACTGCTGACGGTGGTGGTATCACTCTTAAAGGTGCAACTGATAAGACATTAAACTGGGTCAATGCTACAGATTCTTGGACATCATCTGAGGATTTTAATCTATTAGCTGGTAAGGTATATGAGATTAACGGTACCTCAGTTCTTAGTGCTACAGCATTAGGTACTGGTGTAACAGGTTCTAGTTTAACATCTGTTGGAACTCTTACATCTGGTACTTGGAGTGCATCAACTATTGCAGTCAACAAAGGCGGCACTGGTGCTATTGATGCACCAACCGCAAGAACTAACCTTGGTCTTGGTACAATGTCAACTCAGGCTGCATCTGCGGTAGCAATAACTGGTGGTACAATTACTGGTATCACAGACCTTGCTGTTGCTGATGGTGGTACTGGAGCATCTGATGCACCAACCGCAAGAACTAACCTTGGTCTTGGTACAATGTCTACACAGGCAGCATCGTCTGTAAGTATTACTGGAGGCAGTATCACTGGTATCACAGACCTTGCTGTTGCTGATGGTGGTACTGGAGCATCTGATGCACCAACCGCAAGAACTAACCTTGGTCTCGGCACGATGTCAACTCAGGCTGCATCTGCGGTAGCAATTACTGGTGGTTCTATTAATGGTACTACAGTGGGTGCAACAACTCGCGCCGCCGTTAATGCAACCACAATCAATGCAAACGACGCGTCAGTAATCTCTGTTTTGTCGGCATCTCCAGCACTTACGATAACACAAACAGGGGCTGGTGCATCAATCTTAGTTGAAGATAGCACAAATCCAGACAGCACTCCATTTATTGTTGATGCTGCCGGCAACGTAGGTATTGGTACTGTTAGTCCTTCTAGTTTATTAACATTATATAACGCTACTAACTCTAACGTACTTGTTACTGGAGATGCCACCACAACACTCGTTTTAGCTAGAGCGTCATCAGATACGTTATCCTCTAACTTGAACTTCAGAAAGTTCAGAGGAACTACTGCTGCTCCCACTGTTGTAGTTAGCGGTGATCTTCTTGGCACATCTAATTACACCGCGTGGGATGGAACTAATGTAGTAGCTGCTGCTCAGATAATAGGCGCAGTAGAAACATTTACTGGTGTTAACGATGTTAGCGGATCGCTTAGATTTAATACTAGGCCAACGGGATCTGGGGCAGCTTTAGCAGAACGCCTACGCATTGGTCCAGATGGTCAGATTGGTATTGGCGGCGCAAATTATGGCACTTCAGGTCAGACTATTATATCTGGTGGTTCTGCGGCGGCTCCTGCTTGGGGTACACTCCCTGTTGCAGGTGGTGGTACTGGTGTTACTACATCTACTGGTACTGGTTCTGTTGTTCTAAGTGCTTCACCTGCTCTCACAGGCACACCGACCGCGCCGACGGCGGCAGTGGGGACAAACACAACTCAAGTTGCTACAACTGCTTTTGTGCAAGCTGCTGGTGGTGGTTACAATGAGCAAATCTTCACGGCATCTGGCACTTGGACAAAACCTGCAACTGCTCCTGCGACTGCCAGAGTAAACATTCAAATGTGGGGCGCTGGCGGTGGTGGAGCACGAAATTCTGGTAGTAATGCCACAGGTGGCGGTGGTGGTGCATACACAGAATATACCGTGAGCGCATCTGACCTTGCCGCAACGATTTCTGTCACGGTAGGAGCGGGAGGGGCTGGCAGGTCTACGGATGGGAGTGGAGGCGTCGGCGGCAATAGTGTGTTCAATGGCATAAGTGCGTTTGGTGGCGGCGGAGGCACGGCATATACTAGTTCAGGCGGCTGCACTGGAGGTGGGCAGCTTAGTGCTGGAGTTGTGGGTGTTGGCGGCGGATTGCTCGGTGGTGGGCAGTTTATAGACGATTCAGATTCTCAATCGAGTCTTACTCCACCAGACCTTTGGGGAGGGGCAGCAGGAACGAACCAATTAGGCTCTGGGGTATCTTGCTTTGGTGGCGCTGGCGGTGCTGGTAAGTATTCTGGAACCGCAGGGACAAGTAAGTTCGGGGGAAACGGCGGGGCCATTGGCGGGGTCGGTGTCGCGCCCGGTGGAGGGGGCGGCGGTTCTGGGACAACAAGTGGCGCGGGCGCGCGGGGCGAAGTAAGGATTTATACGACATGGTAAAAGCACAGATTGAAAACGGTATTGTAGTCAACATCATCCTAGTTGATCCAAATAATATTCCAACTTGGTGTGTTAAATGGCCCACAATTACAGAGGGTGGTATTGGTTGGTCTTGGGACGGAGTTAACTTTATTCCCCCTGTTGAACCTGAACTTACAAAACCAGCATAATGTTTTCTATTATTATAAATAACCATAGGATATTAGGAGGATTATTTTATGGCTATTAAAGCAAATTTAGTTGTTGATCAAGGAGCAAATTTTAGTGCTTCTATTGATCTTACTGATGCAAATAATGCTGTATTTAATCTTACTGGTTATACAGTAGCAGCACAAATGCGAAAGAATTATACTTCATCAGCTGCAACTACATTTACTGCATCACACACTGGTGCAGCTGGAAAGATTAATCTTATTTTAAATGCTAATACAACTACTGCCATTGAACCAGGAAGATATTTATATGATGTAGAAATCACATCTGCTGGTGGTACAATTACAAGAGTTGTTGAAGGCATCGTTACAGTAACTCCAGGAATGACGAGAATCTAATATGAGTATTAATGTTGTTGTCACTCAAGGAATACAAACTACTGCTAAGGTAACTCCTCAGCAAAACATTTTAGTAACTAACTACCAAGTAAGTACCAGTAATATTACAGTAGGCGATCTCGCAAATGTCGTTGAAGGAAATTTACAAGATGGCGCCCTTTTGATATATGATGCATCAACCCAAGTTTGGAGAGCTAGAACCTCCATTGATAACGCAAATACTGAAGTTAATGGAGGCTTCTTCTAATGGCAATTATCCGTATTAAAAGATCAGGTTCTGGAGGTTCTCCCGCTGCTCTAGCACAAGGTGAAATGGGTTACTCATTTCTAGGTGGAACACAATCAAATGGTGGTGATCGTCTTTATATTGGTACAGGAACAGAAACAGGCGGTGTTGCTGCTAATATTGCTGTTATCGGTGGTAAATATTTTACTGACAAATTAAGTCATGTGCCTGGAACATTAACAAACAATGCTGCTGTTATTGTAGATGCATCAGGACGTGTAGATAGTTTTACTGCTAATACTTTAACTTTATTGGCGGTATCAGCAAACGGTTCAGTGGGTACTGCTGGACAAGTATTAGCATCTAACGGTTCAACAGCTTATTGGATTACAAGTACCGGTACTACTAATCTTGGCCAGACTTCAAATAGTTCTGCAATTATTGTAACATCAAGTACAGGTGCTAGCACTACATTAGCTGCAGCCAATTCTACTATTGCTGGCCTTTTATCTGCTGATGCACAAACCATTGCAGGTGTTAAGACATTCAACAGTACTATTTCAGGTTCAATCAATGGAAATGCTGGGACCGCAACAACACTTCAGACTGCAAGAAATATCAATGGTGTTTCATTTAATGGTTCAGCCGCTATTACCATTACTGCTGCTACTCCGAATGCATTAACTATCGGTACTGGTCTATCAGGGACATCGTATACTGGTGCATCTGCAGTCACAATTGCAATTGATTCTACAGTTGCAACATTGACTGGATCACAAGTACTTACAAATAAGACACTTACAGATTCCACGACTTTCTTTCAAGATGATCTTGACAATACTAAGAAACTTCAGCTTCAACTTTCTAGTATTACGACTGCCACAACTCGTACACTTACAGTTCAGGACGCCTCTGGTACAATTGCTCTTACCTCAAACAAACTTTCGGCGTTTGCGGCTACAACATCTGCCGAACTTGCCGATGTAATTTCAGATGAAACTGGTTCAGGTTCTCTCGTATTTGGTACTGCTCCAACATTTACAACATCTATTGATAGTGGTGCAACATTTGCTGCCTTTGCAAGTGCTACCGCTCTTACTCTAGGTCATTCTGGTACTGCAACATCAACTACTAACCTAGCAACTGGTGCAACGGCTACAGCAACTACTAAAACTGTAAATATCGGCACAAATGGTGCCACAGGATCAATTACCAATATCAACTTTGGTTCATCTGCTGGTACCGGTACTGCAACATTTAATGATGATGTTGTGATCACTGGTAACTTGACAATTAACGGTACAACTACAACTGTTAATTCTACCACCATTACAGTTGACGACATTAACCTAGAACTGGGTTCGGTGGCTTCTCCAACTGACACAACAGCAATTGGTGGCGGTATTACTCTTAAAGGTGCGACTGATAAGACGATTGCTTGGAGTGCGGCAAATGGCTGGACATCTTCTGAAATTTTTAATATTGCATCTGGTAAAACTTATAAGATCAATGGTACTGACGTATTAAGTTCTACTACACTAGGATCTGGTGTAACTGGATCAAGTTTGACTTCCGTTGGAACTATTGGAACAGGTGTATGGCAAGGCACTCTTATCGGCGCAACATACGGCGGTACTGGTGTTAATAATGGTGCTAAAACAATCACTATCGGTGGTAACGTTTCAACTGCAAATAGCTTTACGACCTCTGGTAACTTTGCATTATCATTGACGACTTCTGCAGCAACTTCGGTCACACTTCCAACTTCAGGAACTCTAGTAAGTTCTGCGGATACTGGAACTGTCACATCAACAATGATTCTTGATGGTACGATTCTTAACGCTGATATTAACGCATCTGCTGCAATTGCTATCACCAAGTTGGCCGCATCCACCATCTCTGGCGTGTCTCTTGGAAGTAACTTAAATACTCTTACGTTTGGTACAGGTCTTACAGCAGGTGGTGCAAGTTATAATGGTAGTGCAGCAATTACAATTACCGCAGTGACAGCCAATAATACCGTTCTTGGTATTGCAAGTTTTGCTGCAACTGAATTTACAGTAACATCAGGAGCAGTATCAATATCTGCCATTGATGGTGGAACATACTAACTATATTATTATTCCATGGGCTATATAGCCATTATATAACGATGAGAGACATATGTCAACAAATATTACACTCAAAAGAAGCTCCGTTCAAGGTAAAGTTCCTTTAACGACCGAGATTGCTCTCGGTGAGATTGCTCTTAATACATACGATGGCAAACTATTCATCAAAAAGAATGTCGGTGGTACTGAAACCATCGTCGATGTTACAGCAAACACAAATCTTACTCTTACCTCAAATAGTTCTACAGTATCGGTCAATTCTGATAGAGGTACCGACGCTACTATTTTAGCGGCTAATGCTACCACTGCTGGTGTTTTGACTGCTGATGCTCAAACGATTGGTGGCAATAAAACATTTAATGCTGATGTGACTATTGCTGACAAGATAGTTCATTCTGGTGATACTGATACTGCAATCAGATTTCCTGCTGCTGATACAGTAACTGTAGAAACCGCTGGCACCGAACGTATGCGTATCACTTCTACAGGTAACGTAGGTATTGGGACGACTGCCCCAGCAGCAGCACTTCATGTGTCAGGGAGTACTAGTCTGATTGCTCAATTTACAGCATCTATTTCTGGCACTACTATGACTGTTACGGCATTCACAACTGGTGATGGCCTTATTGCTGTAGGCGATATTGTTTATGGTGCTGGTGTTTCCCCTATT
>Ga0181349_1000718_pt1 | contig 14222 bp, 22 predicted proteins | sample Su13VDMM110SD_FD_130106 | JGI IMG/M metagenome (GOLD analysis project Ga0181349, IMG submission 130106) | Freshwater viral communities from Lake Michigan, USA - Su13.VD.MM110.S.D | ecosystem: Environmental > Aquatic > Freshwater > Lake | place: USA: Michigan | collected 2013-07-16 | reverse complement strand
CTAAAAATATAGACTTGCTTTGTGAGTGGTCAGAAACTAAATTGACTTGTTTAGATACACAAGGAAAACTTATTGCTCAAAATAGATTAGTTGAAGATAAAGAACAACATTATAATTTAGTTTTTTTACCACAATTTAAAAAAGAATTAGAAGAATGTAATAAACATTTTGATTCAATGATTAAAGATTGCAGACAATTTGTTATTGATAAACCAAGAATGAGTGAAGAAATTTTGCCTAAAATTGAATCTGAACTTTACTGGTATGATAATTTAACCAAAGAAGAACAACAAGGAGAAGAATATAAATTACAATTATTTAAACCTATTCGTAGGTTATTTAACGCATATAGCAATTTAGTTAAAGATGCAGAATAACATTAGCAGACAATCTTTTAAATTTGATTGTATTCAATGGACTGGAAATAATAAAGAGGAAATTTTAAAATTTTCATTAATTGAGAATATACAAAAATGTTTTTTTTCAAGTGAAAAAAGTTTATGGATTAAAATTGATAGGTCTGAATGGAGATTAGAGATTGGAGATTTTATTTTAAAAAATCAAGCTGGATTAACTTTTTATAGACAAGAATTGCTATAAATGAAATTAGGCATAGCATACAACATATTTGATGCAGAAGAATTGTTAGAATATAGTATTAACTCTATTAGAGAGTTTGTAGATTATATAGTTGTTGTTGCACAAGAAAAAAGTAATTACGGAAATACAAATCCAAATCTTCGACAAACACTTAAAGAATTAAAAGATAAAGGATTAATTGATTTAATATATTGGTACACACCAGTTTTAAAATACGATGAAAAAGGAAATGTATTAAGTGAAAATGGTTATGAAAATGAACAAGTTAAAAGACAAATTGGACTTAATTTATGCGAAAATTATGGGTGCAAAATTTTTAGTTCAATGGATAGCGATGAACTTTATGATAAAAAGCAATATGAATTAGCAAAAAATAATTTTATAAATGGAGATTATGATTCTTCATTTTGTCAAATGAGAACTTTTTATAAAAGTGCTGAATATCAAATAATACCATTAGAAACTTATTACGTTCCATTGTTTTATAAAATAGATAAGAATACAAAATTTACATTTGAGTTTATACCACCATATCCAGTTAAAATAGACCCGACAAGGAGAATAAAAGCTGGACATTGTTTAATTCATACAAGAGATGAAATAGAAATGTACCATTATTCTTATGTAAGAAAATCTATTGAAACAAAAATTGAAAATTCAAGTGCAAGAAATGAACAAAAAATTACTAATTCAATTATCAATCATTATAATAATTTTAATAAAATAACTGATGGTGCATTGTTTATAGATAATAGATTAGTTGATTTAATAAAAGTTGAAAATAAATTTAATATAGAATTATGAGAGAAGCATTATTAGGTGTTGCAGTAGGAAAAAAAGGTATAGGAAAAACATTTACTACTTTACAAATAATTGATAGTTATGTAAAAGGTAGTTCTAATTTAGCACCTCGTAGAGCATTAATACTTGATGTTAATGATGAGTTTGAAAATATCAAAGCAATAAAGTTAAGTGATGTTTCTTTATTTTCTATGCACCCAAAAATTGAAGCAAGGAGAATAAGACCTTTTAATTCTAATGGTAGCAAAATGACATTAGATGAAATTGCTATGACACTTTTTGAAATACTTGAAACTTATAGAGGTGGATTATTATTGATAGAGGATTTAAACAAGTATGTTGGCGACCATTTACCAAAAGATTTGGTTGGTGCTATTTGTACCAATAGACATAGTTCAACTGATATTATTTTACATTTTCAATCTATTGGTAGAATAAGTCCAAAGGTTTGGGCGAACATTAATTTTTTAAGATTTCATAAAAACACCGATTCAGTAGATAGGCATAAACCAAAATTTGAGGATAAATACGAAGCATTTAAAATTTGTGAATTATTAGTTAATAAACAATACTTTAGTGGTAATACAAGGTTTTTTATAACTTTTGATTGCGATAGCGAAAAAATATATGGTTCATTTACTAAACAAATGATTGAGGAAGCAATAGATGACTATATTGCATTGAATTATAATAAAAAAATAAAACCATTAATGAATATGAGGGGAGTTAATGGAAAATCAAAATATACAAGTACAAGTGCAGTAGCTGAATTGAAAAAAATGCTATATAAAAGTTATGTAGGATAACTTTATTTGCAACAATAACACAACCTAAAAACCTTTATTTAATAGTATCTGCAAGACCTTTGCAACTCCCTAAAAAAACTATTAGAAAATAATTATCAAATTTTATTAGAATAAAAGAAATTAATTTTGTGTGTATTGTTTGAGCAATACACTAACTTTTTATAAACAATTTAATTTTTTGAAAAATGAATAAAGCGATGCTAATGGGTATTTTAGGTACTGCAATCGGAGTAACAATCGGAATTGTAACTGCTGGTTATATATCAAAATTACTTACAAAGAAATCAGTTTAAATACTGAAAAACCGAATTAGATAAAAATAATTCACAATTTAATTTAACTAACAATAAAAAAAACAAAAATGGATTTCAGAAAATACTTTTCTCAAGCTCAAGATGATGCGAATGAGAACTTTTTTAATTACGATGGATATGATGATTTTGATGATTATGATGGCGATTTCGATAGCTATGATGATTTTGATGATTTTGATGATTATGATGGAGATTATGACAACGCAAGTGGTCAAGCATCTGCACCAACTTCTCAACCTTATATCGTTTCGATTAAAAACACAAACACAACAACTGCTTCAACACCAGTTACAATTTTAGGTGCATATACTAATTTATCTTATACTTCTCCAACTTATAATAATTACGCAGCGATTTCTATTTCAATGGGAATTAGTGGAATTACATACGGAGAATTTTTGTATCAGTCTATGAATAAGCCATTTATGGTCGGCTTAACTTATTTCCAGTCTGCTACTGCTAACCAAGTTTTAGAAACAATTACGATTATAATGAAAGATGTTAATGGTAACGAATCTCAAAAAGTTCTCGTTCCAACTATTGACCCTTATCAGCAACAATCAACAATTATAGCTTTAAAATTTGCCTACCGAGTGGATGGTTTTACTTCTTTAGTAATATCTTCGGTTTTAGCAAGTGCTACTGCAAAAATTTATTTCTACCCAAGCGAAACTGCATCGCCAAGTCGTGCATTAGCTGGTCGTAAGCCAGTTGCTAATTACGGAAACCCTAACATTGTTAAGGGAGATGTATTAAAATTAGCACCATCAACTGCAAGAGCATTGGCTGGTGGTCGCCCTCGTAATCGCAGACGATAAAAAAAAGGTTTATAGCCGATTTTATTAGATTTGTTTCTCAACAAGTCCGTTCCTTTAAGGAATGATTATATATAAAAAGGTGGCTATTAATTTAGCTACCTTTTTTTTTAACAATTTACAATCAATTTACAAATAATTTAAACAATTTAAACAATTTAAAACTAAAAACAAAATGAAAGGATTTTTAAAAATTTCAGACCCAAATACCTTTTTAGGTGGTCAAAATGTTCACAACTTGATAATTATTTCAATGTTAGGATTTTTGATTTATAAGCAAATTAAAAAATAATTACTTAAAACAAAAAAAATGAACAAAAAAACATTAATGATAATCGGTGGAGTTGTAGCAGTTGGAATAATTGCATTTGCAACTAAAAAGTTTTGGTATAAGCCAAAATCTTCTTTTTTGAATATGGAAGATGAAGAAGCAGAACAAGGCGAAGAAGATATTGATATGTCTATGGGTTCTGATAATTCAGATTCTAATGAGCAAAATGATGTGTCTTTAGGTATTGCTATGGGTATTGCTTTGGGTAATGATGAAGAAGAAGCCGAAAATGTAGCAGAAGCTATTGGTTCAGAAGATGTTGCTATGGGAATGGCTATGGGAATGGCTATGGCTTCTGATGAGGATATAGTTAATGATGATGTAGTTATGGGTATGGGTGCATCTGATGATGCCGAAATAAATAGCGAATCAATGGGCAATTTACTTAAAGGAATGGGTAGTCCAGCATCTATTAAGGAAAAGCCAATACAAGAAACTATATTACAAGCAAAGGCAAAAAATATGGGTAATCCAAATACTCCAAATTTTACACCTAAAATGCCTAATAAAAGAGATTTAGTAAAGGCAAAAAGAAATAAAATCGCTAAAAAAGTTGGTATTGGCTTATTAGGTGGTGGTATTGGTTTATTAGCAAAAAAACTAATTGATAAAAAGAAAGCAAAACTTCAAGGAAGAACTGGTGGTAAACCAAGAAATACTGGTATTGGTGGTGCATTAAAAACAAAAAGAGCAATACGAAAAGTAAAAATGAAAAGTAGAAAAAGAAACTTTGGTGATTTTTTAGACTTTGAAGATTTTAATTAATAAATAATAAAATATAGCATCAAAAACATATAAAATGAGAAATAGAACAATTAGAAATAGGGTAAATACAAAAAGGAGAGTTCAACGACCACAACATTATAAAATTAGTTTATATGATTATTTAGCCAGTAGTGTTCCATCTAAAGTTTTTAGTGTTATAAATAGGAATAATGATTATCGTATGCCTAATTCACAAGGGCAATTAACTGCTCAAATAAAAGATTTTATTAAGAAAAATGGGGAAGCTGGAGTTAAAGATTTAGCTTCAGTACATCCCGATAAAGAACTAATAAATTCTGATTGTGATTGTAAAAAAGCAGATTTAAACACAAAAGTAGATTCAAATATAAAAGAAAATACAAATCCAATGGTTTTACAAATGCAAGAAAGCTACTCGGATTTTACTGGAAAAGAAGTAATGGAGAAGTTTAAAACTATAAATACCAATATGGTTATTTTAGGTGCTTTTGTTTTATTAGGAGTTGCATATTTAGTAAAAAACAAATAAATAAAAAAAATGATACAATCAAACGAAAATATGTCTAAAATTTTTGATAAGGCAAACTCATCAACAAAACAAAAGATTGCTTTAGCTTATTTAGGAAAAGTCATTAAAAATCATAAAAAGCACATTTTAGATGCTTTTACAAGAGAGGGTATTTTACTTGATGCTGACATAAGCGATAAAATGTTAATATCTAAAATACAAAATACTCTATTGCAAAAAAATGAACAAGCTAATAATTTAAAAAAATCTTTAGCGATACTTATTTTAGCAAAAAAAGACAATTTTTCAGATTTCTTTTCTTTTGAAGAACAAGAATCTCCACTTAATATAATTTTTAGGCAATTAGTAGATAAAGATGAAAAAGGTGTTTTAAAAGTTTTTGAAAATCTAAATATAAGATTACTAAACACCCAAAAAGAAAATGTAATTAAAAGAATAAGGTCTATTTATTTTGGAAAATTTATTTTACCAAAAAAGAGAAAAATTCAAAAATTATTTAGAATAAAAATAAAAGAGTTATTAGTAGCGAATGGAATTGATAAAAATAGTAATTTTTCTGATTTCTTTTCTAATGTTACTGATACTGATTTTACACCTACTAATATATTTAAGCAATTAGTAGAAGTAGATAAAAAAGGAGTTTGGAAATTATTTGATAGTCTAAAAATAATGTATTATATAAATTTAGCCAATAAAAATAAAGATTACGAAAAGTATTTAGTACAACGCATTAATAGTTATTATTTTGGAACAACAAATAATCCATTAGATAGTAAGAAAAATAAATTATTTAGAGAGGGTATTAAAAATTTATTAATTAAAAATGGAATAAAGACTATAACAAACTTTTCGGACTTTTCTAATTTATCAAAAAATAAGACACCGAAAGCACCAAAAACACCAAAAGCACCAAAAGAACGAAAGGTAAAAGAACCAAAAGCACCAAAGGTAAAAGATGGTAATATGCTTACTCGCACATTTAAAAAAGGCGAAGATGGTACTTCAATAGCTGGTAATTTTTATAGGAATAACAAAGAAGCTATTAATATATTAGGAGATACACTTATAGGTGGTATAGCAACTAAATGGGGAAAAAATGCAGTCAATAACAATATAAATAATGATGTATTAGATAGCAGTATTGAAAATGTACAAGAACCTAAAAAAACACCTTATTTAAAATATGCACTTATTGTTGGTGGTATTGTAGTAGCTGGTTTTATTATCTATAAAGTTATGAATAGAAATAAATAGTTAATGGGAGAAGCAGAAAATATCAATAATATAATTAAAGAGAATACTCAAACTATTAGAGATATAACTGATAAATCGTATGCTACTAAAATAAAAAAGAACTCACGAAATAATATAAATGGTGCATTAGTAGGTGGGGGAATAGGTATTTTAATAGGAGTAGCAAGTAGGCAAAATTTCTATATTACTGGTGCGATAGGATTAATTATTGGAAGATTATTTATAACTAATTTAATAAAAAAATGACACCAAACCAAATTTACAAAAAAGATAAAATTACTGGTATATCTTTTAAAGATTGGCTACAACAAGAAAAAGATAAGGGCAATTTTTTAATTGAAGATGAAACTTCTTCATTAGATAAGGAAACATATTCAAATTTAACAAAAGGCGAAACTGATTTTCCAAAAGAAAATAAAGATAATGTAGTAACTACTACAACACTAATGAAATATAATAACATTATCGGTATAGTAGCTATTTCAATTTTAATTTTTGGAATATATCAAATTAGTAAAAGAACAATGGTAGATAGTAATGAATAAAGAAATTTTATTAAATCATAAACCTTGTACTTTACAAGTTGATATAGAAACATTTGAACCACAAAAACTTTGGATAAAGGTATCTGATGCTCAACAAGAGCATACTTTTTATACTAAAAGATATGCAAAGATAAATGGTAAACAAACTTTTTTTATTCGACTACCACAAAGTCCTAAAATAGCTGATATAGTTATTTATAATGATAATACTAAAGACTTTAATTTAAAAGATAATAGTTTTAAAATTAAAAATATACAAATAGTACCATTAAAAAAAACACCATTAAAATTATCAAAACAAACAATATCTTTTATAAGATTTGCTCAAGAGTTTTGTGAAATGTGTGGAGTTTTAGAAGCAAGTAGCAAAGGAGAGGTTTATATTAGTGATAATGGAAAATTTAGAATAGATTATTTTGATGAAATAAGGAATGAACAAACTGGTAAAGTTGTAAGAACACCAGCAAGAATAAGTCAAATAAGTGGTAGAATAGAAGTATCTAAAAAAGCATTTATAAATTATTCAGTACCTATGAGAATGGCTATTTTATTACACGAATTTTCACATTTCTATATTAATAAAAATCCACATTCAGAGGTACAAGCAGACTTAAATGGTATGAAGTTGTATTTAGCAATAGGTTATCCAAGAATAGATGCTTACAATGTATTTTTAAACGTATTTAAAGATACTGATAATCCCGAATCCGTTACAAGATTTCAAATGTTAGATAGTTTTATTAAAGAAAACGCAAATCAATATAGTTAAAAAACAAAAATATGCCTAATACACCAATACCTAATCCATATAAATCACAAACAACACTTTACATAGTAGGTGGGGTAGTTTTAATAGCAGTTGCATCTATTGTTTATTTAGCAATCGCAAGACCTATTTTACAAAAAATAGGAGTTTTAGATGATTCAAAAGATAAGGAAAAAGAAGATGCAATCAAAGAATTTGATAAAAGTCAATGGTTTACCAGTTTACCTTACAAACAAAATAAATCGCAATTAACAATTTCAGAAACAAGAGCAAATGCTTTAGCAAAAGAAATTTTTTATGCAAAAGGATATGTATATGATTGCGAAACTTGTGCAATAGGAAGCATTATAGATGCTGGAACAAAGATAAATGTAAGTTATGTTGCTTATAGATTTTATATAATGTACAATAGAGATTTAATGAGTTATTTAAAATCTTTTTTAGAAACAAATGATTGGATTACTCTTAATGAAACATATAAGAAATTACCAGCCGAAAATAAACCTAAAAGTATGGTAAATGAGATAATACTTATTAAAGAATAATATGAAACCAACAACAAAATATATTTTAGTCGGTAGTGCAATTATAGTTGCAACTTTAGGTATTGCTTTAGCTATTAGGCAATATAAAAAATATCAAATAAATAAAATTGATAAGAGTGAAGAAGATGAAAAACTTGAAGAACATATAGCAGTTATTGAAGCAAATGAGGGTAGTGTAAACGATGGTGCAAAAACTTACAATCCAGTTAATGATATAAAATTTATACGAAAATACCTTAATGATTGGAATAAATTAATTGATAATGATAATGAAGCAGTAGCAGATAAATTAATGAGTTTAAGTGATGATAGATTAAAAAAACTTTGTTATTGGTATAATTCTATAAAAAATCCAAAATTTACTTGGAGAATAGGTGGTAAAACTGGTAAGACACTTTACCAAGAATTAAAATCGCAAAGCACATATTTTTTCTCAAATTATACTGATATAATTAAAAGAATGGCTAAATTAAATCTATACTAATGAATAAAAGTCAAAAAATTATTATTGGTATTACTATCGGATTATTTGTTGTAGGTATATCTTCTTTTTTAATTTATAATAAATTTTTTAAAAAGAAAAAAGATATAACTGCATTAAAACAAGCAATTAAAGATTCTTACGATAACTTATTATTTGAAATAAACAAATCAATTATTTTACCAGTAAGCTATCCATTTTTAAATGAACTTGCAAGTGCTTTAAACGATAATTTAGAATATAAATTAGATATTATAGGTCATACTGATAATAAAGGAACGGATGAAGCAAATTTAACTTTAAGTCAAAATAGAGCAAAAGCAGTTCAAGATTACTTAATAAGCGAAAAAGTTTTACCAAGTAGAATTACAAGCAAAGGAGAGGGCGAGAGCAATCCAATAGCAACTAATGATACTTTAGAGGGTAGAACAAAAAATAGGCGAGTAGAATTTAAACTTGCAAAAATTATTGATAATAGTGTTCCACAAGATTTGATTATAAATAATCAAAATGCAGATGGTACTATAAATGCGTAAATAAATAGATAAATAATAATAAAATAAAAATAAAATGGTAGCAAAAAAAGGTAATGGTGTATTCATTCTCGTAGTGAGTTTAATTGTATTAGTAGGTGGTGGAGTTGCATTTTTCTTATATAGAAAAGCAAAAAAAGGACAAATAAAAGATGAGGTAAGCGATGAGGGTATAAAAACTGATGAGGTTATTACTCCAAGTTCTGAAAGTTCAAGTTCTGAAAGTTCAAGTTCTGAAAGTTCAAGTTCTGAAATTCCAAGTTCTGATAGTTCAAGTAGTTCAAGTAGTTCAAGTAGTAGTATAACTGACAATCCATTTAAGTCAAAAGATGATTTAAAAGACTTTCAAAAGTGGATTTTAAAATACCACGAAACTGATGGAACTTTTGGAAAAGGAAGTGCAACACCAGTAGGAACTGCTGATGGTCTTTGGGGTAAAAAATCTGCAAAAGCGTGGGATAAGTACGGAAGTAGATATAAAGAAGTAACTAATGTAGTTGTAAATAAATCTAAACCTATTGGTAAACCAAGTGGTAAACCTAAAGGAGATTCAAAGCCACAAAAAGTAGATGAAGATGCAAAACTTAAATTAGGTTCTGATAATTCAAATGTAAGTGCTATTAAACAAGTAATGAATCAAGTTGCATTATGGACTGGTGTTAAATCTAAAAATGGAGTTAATTTTCCTTTAAAAACTGATGATAAATTTACGCAACAAACTGATAAGGTTGTATCTTTTTTCTTCCCAAAATACAAATCAAATGGATATGTAACAAGAAAAGATGCAAGACTTTTATGGTCTTATACTGCTGGATTAAAAAATAAAACATTTCCAAGTGCATTAGTAGGAAATAAAGATGAATCAAGTTATAAAGCAGAATATAAAAGAGGTAAAGAAAAAAGCAAAAAGAAATTTGCTTCATTTGGCGAATTTGCTGAAAGCCAAGATAATTTTTCTGAATTTTCTGATGACCAAGAAAATTTTTCTTAAAAATAAATAAAAATGAACGGAATGAATTTTAATGATGATTATAGTAATGCAATAGACCCAAATTCAGTAATTGATGGAGTTACTTCCGTAGCTGGTTTATTTAAAAAGTCTGATGCACAAAAAGATTTAAAGGCAAGATGTGGTAAAAAGCCATTACTTGCTTTAACTAAAAAAGCAAAAGCCAAAAAAAGAAAATTTGAAGAATGTAGAGCAAAATCAAATAATCCAATAGTTGAAGAACAACCAACAACTAAATCTACAAGAGAGCCAATATCACAAATTCCAATTAAAACTAAAAGCAATAAAAACTTATATATAGGAATAGGAATAGGGGTAATAGTTATTGCAACATTAGTAATTTTTAGAAAAAAGATATTTTAATAAATAAATAAGTATGAACGATATAGATGATGATTTAGATAAGGAAAGAGAAAGATATTTAATATCAATAGCTGATGCTTATGGATTAATGCCTTTTTCAAGTCAATTTTCAAACTTTTTAAATGCTAAAGGAAAAAAGAAATTTAAGGTTGGTAATTTAAAAAAAGGATTACAAAAGTTAGGTGGTCAAATTAAAACTGGTGTAAAAGCAATAGGTAAGGGAGTAGCAAAAGTTGTTGTTGCAGTACCAAGAACTGCATTTTTATCATTATTAGATTTGAATTATAGAGGATATGGTTGGAAAATACAAAGTATAATGGTAAATCCAGCTTTAAAGAAAGAAAAAGAACAACTAAAGAAAAAATGGGAAAAGTTAGGTGGAAAATTTAGTGCATTAGAAAAAACTGCTGGAATTGGAAGTCGTAGAACAAAACCATTTTTTTGTGGAAAAAAGTGTAAAAGTAAATTAGTAGATAAAGACCTTTCAAAACAATCATTAGAGGATTTAAAAAATAAACCTATTGCAGAAGTAAAAAATGAAACCATTGAAGAAGTAATGGGTAGTTTTAGTAATTTTTACAATAAGTCTAATTTTTTTACTGGTTCTTATATTGATAGTGATACTAACTATTCTAATGTTGTAGACCCAGCAAGTGCTGGTGCAGTAAGTATTTGGGTTGGTGCTGGTGCATCAGTTTTAGGTGCTTTAGCTGGTATTATTTCAAAAGGAATAGAAAGTAAAGACCAAAAGAAAATGCTTGAAGCCGAAGAAAAAAAAACTGATAAAGAATTAGCATCTTTAAGTGAAACTGAAAAGAAACAAATAGAATTAGCAGAAAAAAAATTAAAAGCAGAAGCAGACCCAAGAGATTTGATTTTAAAGAATGATAATCTTTCTCCAGCAGAAAAAAGAGAAGCATTAGCAGTTATTGATGATGCTACAAGTAAAACTGATTCAAGCAAAATGAAAAAGTATCTAATCTATGGTGCTATTGGTATAGTTCTTTTAGTAGTGATTTTCCAATTAACAAAAAAAAAGTAAGTAAATAAATAAGTAATAATAATTAAAAAAAAAAAAAATGAAAAAAGTAACAAATTTAACAAACGAAAATTATTTTAATATGTGTGGTTGCTCATCTTCTTTTGATGGTAACGAGGGTTTTGGATTTGAAAAAGATTCTGACTATGATAATGGATATAACACACCAAAATACTCAAATGCAGATGGAAGTGTTGATGATTTCGATTTTGATAGTGAAAATGAAAGTGGTGTAGAATCTAATTTTGATAATTTTTTAAATGCTTCAAAAAGAAAAGAAAAAAGACAAGCAAGAAAAGATGCAAGAAAAGAAAAAACTGGAAGTGAGAAATTAATTACTAAAAAATCAGTAGCAGATGCTTTAAATAAAGGAAAAGTTGTACTTGATAAAGCTACGGAAGTTGCAGATGCTATTGCAAGTGCAGATGTTAAGCCAAACGACCAAGTTATTTTAAAACCTTTAGATGCAAGTGAAATAGTAGCTGAAACACCAAAAAAATCAAATAAAACTTTGATGTATGTAGGTATTGGTGCAATAGTTCTTGTAGCAGTTTTTATTGGCTACAAAAAATTCTATGGTAAAAAATAAATTATAATTTAAAAATAAGATAAATGAATAAAAATGCTATTTTAAGAAATGTTTTAGTTGTAGGTGGAGTAGTAGTATTCGGAATGTCAGTTTATGGTATTTACGAGTATTACAAAGTACAATTAGACTTACTTTATAATTTTTCTTATAAGATAACTAAAGTAAATTATATTTCAGCAAAAAATGGAGTTTTATCGCTTCAATTATTTGTTGATGTTACCAATAATTCAAAAATAGCATTTGAAATTTCAAGTTATGATTTAGCGATTAAAATTAATAATGGAGAAAAAATTGGAAAAGTTTTAAATAAAGAAATAAACCAAAAGTTTGAGGGTAATTCAGTAAATAGTCTTAATTTTATAATTGAAATTTCATTAGTAGGTACAAATGCAACTCAAATTTTAGCTGATGTTTTAAGTAAAGGAAAAAAGAGTACACTTACATTAGATGGATTTATAGTTATTAAAAAAGGATTACTTAAATTTAAAACACCAGTTAATCTAAATTATACTTACGATTATATAAAAAGTTAATCACAAACCAAAATCACAAAAAATGATTGTAGCACAAACCAAAAAAATAATGACAAAAGCGATTGATAGATATGCCGAAGTTTATGGTGTAGATAAGTCAAACGTACAATTAATGATTAGACCAAAGAATAATGAATTTGACCCAACCTATGATGTTTGCAAAGATTATAGAAAAGTTGAAGAAGTTACGTTTGCACAAATTTTAAATGTAAGACTTGACTTTTTAGGCAGAGAAATGATTGCAACTCCGTTTATCAAAAAATCATTAATTCGGATGAGTAAAGAAACTCAAACAAATTGGAAAGATATTAATGTTATTATTTATTATAACAATACAAAAGATGATATTCTAATGTATTTATTTACTAACAAACAACCGAATAAGGCAATCACTTTTGAATATCTATTTGGGGAAGATATATAAAATGAAATGGAAGTACAAAATGTACAAATTTTACAATATACTACAACTGAAAGTTTTAGTAATTTAGTAAGTTTAACAATTATTTGTACTACCAGTACAATTATTATTACTTCCTCTACAAGTTTTGGTACTGGTATTTCTTTAACAACTGGTCAAAGTTTAACACTACAAAGTTCTGATGGATTTAATTTACCAACAATAACTATTACGATAGTTGGTGGTGGTGTATATGGAATTATTACTAATAACTAAATAAATGGCGAATAATAGTCGTTTTTTCGCACAATTTAGTGGTGGTGGTAGTGGTTTACAAGGCACAACTGGTTCACAAGGTATTCAAGGTGGTAGTGGTGGTGGTAGTGGTACTCAAGGAACACAAGGAACACAAGGAGAAACTGGCTCACAAGGAACGCAAGGTACTCAAGGTACTCAAGGCACACAAGGAAATCAAGGTACAACTGGTAGTGGTTCACAAGGAACTCAAGGTACTCAAGGTACTCAAGGCACACAAGGTATTCAAGGAACTCAAGGAACAACTGGAAGTGGCTCACAAGGTACTCAAGGCACACAAGGAACGCAAGGTACAACTGGTAGTGGCTCACAAGGAACTCAAGGTACTCAAGGTACTCAAGGAACTCAAGGAACGCAAGGCACAACTGGTAGTGGCTCACAAGGAACGCAAGGAACTCAAGGTACTCAAGGCACTCAAGGAATAATTGGTGTTCAAGGAATCATTGGTGTTCAAGGTTCACAAGGTACTCAAGGAACTATTGGTTCACAAGGTTCACAAGGAACACAAGGAACTCAAGGTATTCAAGGTACTCAAGGTTCACAAGGAAATCAAGGTACAACTGGTAGTGGTTCACAAGGAACGCAAGGAACTCAAGGTACTCAAGGTACTCAAGGTTCACAAGGAAATCAAGGTACAACTGGTAGTGGTTCACAAGGAACTCAAGGTTCACAAGGAAATCAAGGTACAACTGGTAGTGGTTCACAAGGAACTCAAGGTACTCAAGGAACACAAGGAATGATTGGTGTTCAAGTTCAAGGAACACAAGGAATAATTGGTACTCAAGGTAATCAAGGAAATCAAGGAACAACTGGTAGTGGTTCACAAGGAACGCAAGGCACTCAAGGAAATCAAGGTATAACTGGTAGTGGTTCACAAGGAACGCAAGGCACACAAGGAATGATTGGTGTT
>Ga0181349_1000716_pt1 | contig 14239 bp, 22 predicted proteins | sample Su13VDMM110SD_FD_130106 | JGI IMG/M metagenome (GOLD analysis project Ga0181349, IMG submission 130106) | Freshwater viral communities from Lake Michigan, USA - Su13.VD.MM110.S.D | ecosystem: Environmental > Aquatic > Freshwater > Lake | place: USA: Michigan | collected 2013-07-16 | reverse complement strand
GTTTCAATTGCCATTTGAATTTGACGTACCAGTTCGGTATTGCCCATACGGAGAGCAATGCCCATTTTTTTATTGAGTTCAGATATTTTAGAGCCCAGCTCGTCTATGGTCAACGAGTCTACACTGGGTATTAACGGATGTTCCATGCGTTAATTGTACAGCAGGTTGATGTAAAGATCAACCTGTTTGGTTAAGCAAACACTGTTCCGTTGTTGCCGACACAGAACCATTTTGAATTGATGTATTGCAGTGTACATGCCTGGCCGATTGTGTTAAATGTAATAGTTCCGGTGCCACTGGACTTCCATCCTGCGTTGGTCACAGTAATGACCATGTCGCCACCGTCGCCGTACATGGCAAATGTTTTAATTTGGCCATTTGTACCTGCTGCCAATGTTGCTGTTTCGGCAGCGGCAGTTGTAAAGTAACTGGTTGGCACAGTCAAGCTGGCGGCAGCCGAAGCTGCCAAATCTTCGGATCCAGCAACAATGACTACACCATTGGTCACAGTAATGCCACCGGCCACTGTAATTTTATTAGTGAAATAGTTTCGTGGACGAGTCAACTCACTTAGATAAACAGTGTTGCCACCGTCGTCTGTGTGGAATTGTAATTCGTATGTGCCTGTTTCGGCAAACGTGATAATGTTGCTGGCAATGCCTTCAATACCCAAGATGCTGGTGCTGGCACCTGCATTTCCAACAGCAGCTGGCAATGTCACGGTGTGTGCAGTACTTGCCACAGTGACTCGTACAGTGACAAAACTCAACGTGCCTGCGGCAGAAAAGTTAGTGAATGCTAAACTGATGCTGCCAGCAGTTGTTACAGTTTGGTAATGACCAGCGGAATAGTTGATACCAACAGATCCACTTAGTGTACCCAATGCCACACGAGTCAATGACATGTCTTGTAATTGCGCATTACTCAGTACAGATCCGTTCATGTTGTTGTCAAGTACAGTTCCTGTAAGTGCTGCCTTTAACACAGCGTAAGATTGCAATTGGCTAATTTCGTCGGCAGCAAACTGAAAATTGGTTTTGGTGTTGGTGAAGTTGTCACGAAAACCTTGCGAATTGTTGTCTTGCCCGGCTACAGGGTATGCGCCGTCGATGTTGTTTGGGTTAATGTTTGATGACATTTGTTTATCCTAATTTGTTAGTGTATTTAGCACGATTGTGTGCTGACTAAATTATCCTATATACCAATTGGAGCCGTCGCTCCAGACAGGAACAACATTTGCTCCGCCGGATCCAACCAGTGTTCCAAAGTTCCCGGTGGCAACCAAGTTGGCGTTGTTGATAAATGCACGAGCACCTGATACGGCTGTTAAGTTGGCCAGCGCAGTGGGCAGTGTTGTGACTTTGCCAGAAACATAAGCATTACCGCCCACGCTGAGTGTGTCAACAGGAGTGGTATTGCCAATTCCAACATTGCCATTGATATCAAATGTGGCCCGAACTGAGTTGCCTATTTCAAATAATATTGGTAGAGCCGCGGCGTTGCCAACATTTGAAGATATAATTGAAATAGCAGTGGTGTTTGCTAGTATTGCACCGGCTACATAATTGACTGTGTTGCTTGCATTGTATGCCACCAATCCTGCAGCGTTGCCTGTGCCATTGGGAATAGCAGTAAGTACAGTAGGACCGTTTGTAACAGATGTTTGGAATATTGTTCTGCCTGCGGCAACAGAGGTACCAAAATTACCGATGATCTTGCCCCCAGTTGGTATTATCAAATTGCCACCTGTGACATTACCTGTGGCACTGATTGATCCTACCGTTTGTAAATTGCCACCTGTGACATTACCTGTGGCACTGATTGATCCTACCGTTTGTAAATTGCCACCTGTGACATTACCTGTGGCTGAGATTGATCCTACAGTTGCCAAATTGCCTACGTTGGTATTACCTGTAACGTTAATTGTGCCTGCTACATTGGCACCTGTGCTGGTCACAACCAACACATTATTGACTCCATCTACTCCAATTGTTACGTTACCGTTTGTGTTGGTAATGTCAACATTACTTGATCCATTTTTGATACTGTTAACAGTGATATCAGTGCCAATAAAGTTTCCAGTAACTGTTAAATTGTTTATGACAGCATTGCCTGTTACATCAAGTGAATCAGAAATTACCTCGCCAAATACTTCTAACCCATCGGTGACAGTCACGTATGTCGAGTCATCGCTGTAAATATTATTGACTACAAGATTACCAGTTAACACATTGCCACCAGTGACATTCCCTGCGACGCTAACAGTGGTTCCTGTGTGATTGGTGGCTGAAATATTACCACCTGTGATGTTACCTGTAGAACTTATGATACCACCAGTTAGAACATTACCACCTGTGATGTTACCTGTGACACTTGTTATACCACCAGTTAGAACATTTCCACCGGTGATGTTACCTGTGGCACTTACGATACCACTAGTTCGCACATTACCGCCAGTTACATTGCCTGTGACACTTACAGTGGTGCCTGTATAACTAGTGGCTGAAATATTACTACCTGTGATGTTGCCTGTGACACTTACATTTGTACCTGTATAGTTGACCCCAATTACAGCATTGGCTCTAACAATACCATTGGTAGAGACATTACCAGCCGACACATTGCCGTACACAGCCAAGCTGTTCAGTGTGCCAACATCGGTAATATTGCTTTGGTTATTGCCAGTTACATAAGTTGCTGTGATAGTACTAGCACTCACATTGGCAAAGTTTGCATCCAACTCACTGAGTGGTATGTTGCCGGATTGTGTTGCGAAATTAAAAGGAACGGTCATTGTTATCTTTCTTTGTTAAAGTTGCGATGGATCATTTATCCATTCAACTGCATCGGTATCATCGTTGACCCATTCAACTGGTTGGACAGAATTATTAGTCCATCCCACTGGTTGTGAAGGAATAATCGGGGTAACTGGAGAAATAATATTTCTTCTTGGGAACACTAGATACTTGTCGTAGTCTTGTGTGTTACTGTCAAGGTATATATCCACAGGAGTGATGAATCGTAAACTTCCACCATCGAACACAGTCTGCGGCCCAGGCGAGAGATCAAATGTTGTTTCTGCCGGCGGCTGTGGCTCCCACTGTTCGTATTCAGGACTCCAGTTGTGTGTCAATGCACGATCTAATTCGTAACGGTCAACCTGGAAGTCTATTAGATTTAATCTTGCTCCAAATTGTGTACGTATATTATAAGCAACTTGTCCGCTTTGGCCTGGATTTACATAGGCAATAACCCAGGCTGGTGTAAATCCCAGCACTCGTCCATCGGCTTGTTTTGACAACATCCATAATGGTAACAGGTTACTGCTTTGTCCAACAACATCAATCACTTGATCGCGCATGTTTATCAAGCTGTTGGGATATACCACATCAATCTCTGCCAGAGTATTTGGATCTATTGGATAAGGAATCACAACTTGTTTGCCAACGCTGTCACCCGAGCTGTTGACCAAATTGTCAACTACACGACTATACACAACTTCATACACAACAGCGCCAGTGACAGGGTCCAAGGCCCGTGCTGTGGAAATTTCTCCCAGCACTAGGTTTTTCCAGTAATGATTCAGATACAAACTAGACACATAATCTATGTAAGTGGCTGCGGTCAATCCATAAGCGTGATCATAAACTACCTGCGTGGCACGGCCAAAGTTTGGATCATCCCTTCGGTATAAGGATTCAATCGGAATAACAACTGAATCTTGCAACAAATCATTGATTAGATCTCGATCGTTCTGTGGTGGCATGGCCTGTATATAAAGATTTTCATAAGGCCGGTTAAATGCTCTGTTCACAACAATAGAGAAAGTTTTATACACACTGACATTACTGCCACCATTGAATGCTTCTACTGTGAAAACAAATTCCATGTCAAATGTTGTTGGATTGGTCACGGTACGATTGACACTGGCCACGTCAAAGGTTGTTGTGCCTCCATCCACGGCAAATGTATTAAAGCTGACACGCCCAACAATGTTGCCCGAAGGCCGCAACTGTAAACCCTGCGGCAAACTGCTGGCACTGCCAGATTTAAGTCTGTATTCTAGGCCAATGCCGTCTACGTTAACGGCAGCAACGTACAGTGTACTTATTGCTCCGGTGTTGATAGTTCCCAATGGGCTGGGATCTTTAGCACGATCAACTGCTGTGCTGGGTGTTGTCCAAACTATGTCTGTGCCAATTTGTCCAATGATGGTCAAACTGTAGCTTTGATAAGGGCTACTTATATCAGGATTATCAAGTTGAGAAACACGCACAGTAAAATAGTATGTTTGTTCGGTCAATCCTGTGTCGGGAATATAACCATATAGCCAACCACTGTTTGGATCAAGAGTCACGCCTGGCGGCAACTCATAGGCGCCGCGATCAAATCCTGTTGTGTCATACGGATCTGAGTCGTAGCCAACTCCTGCGCCCACAATAATATCATATACAATTGCATTATCGTCAAGGTCAATTCCGTCAAATTTGAATGCAAAGAAGTTGTCGTTGCGAACAGTTCCAATGCTGCCTTCTGGTGTCAGCAGTATGGGCGGACGTATGGGAGAGCCGTCGGCTGTGATGAATGTATTATCTGCAGTAAAATCTGTTGTGTCCGCAGTCAAACTGTCTCGACTGTATACTTGAATGCTAAATGTACGTATATTACTGGCTTTGCCATCAGTGACTTCAAGAATAAATTCATAATTTATATTTAAACTATTTGTGGAAAAGTCAAAATCATATTCATCATATCCCTGACCATCCCTAGAAAATCCTGCAACACCACCGCTTGGCGCTTCCGGAGTAATAAATCCTGATATAACTCCTTTGGTAGTTATAGTGGTTCCGGGCGGCAACGTTCCTGCAATCAGTCTCACAATTACCACATCCAATGGGTCGTTATCAGTGTACTCAATTTGCAAATCTGTCACTTGACTGCCATCAAAATATGTGGCAATATTTCCTGGTGGTGTGATAAACTCTGGAATGTCTTGTCCAGCCACTGTCATGCTAAATGTTCGGTCAGCAAGTCTGTTGACCACAGTAACAGTACCAACTGTTTTCTTTGTGTAGGCACGAACTACAAACTTACTGACTGTGTCCCTAGACACTAGATTTGGAACACCTTGTACATCAACTGACGGAATTCCTACAATTTCACCCAAATCTGTCAATTGTACACCTGCAGGCAATTCTCCAGCAATCAATCTGTAGTACAGAGTGTCATCTACTACTTCTGCTAGTAATGGCAATTGAAAGAACACACCCTCGGGATATGTTCCTAAATTACCTGCAGGAGTAAGCCATACTGGTTGCGCTGTCATTTATAGTCTTCCAACAACAACTTCAATAATACCATGATCACCAGTTGATGCTTCTAACGCTTTGCCAATCACAGTGCCCAGCATTGGGTTTTGTTTAGCTCGAGCATATCCGTCGCCCGCTGATATCAGCATGTCACCTTTGGCAATGTTGCCACGCACTCGGCACGGAACTCGGCCCAGCAATGCCACTGCTACCACATGTTCGCTGTTCAACATGCTGTTCATCAAGTGAGCCGGGGTAGTTGATACAATACCTGCTATTCGGGCAGTTTCGTCTGCGGCAATGGTAACTTCGTTGTCGCCTCCAAATTCAAGCACTGTACCGGGCTTATAGGCAGCATCTGCTGTGTAGTTTTCTGCTATGTCGGCGTATTGTGCTGAGGTAGCAGTTCCAACAAAATATGATCCAATGACATTACCTGTGGCACTGATCAATCCACCTGTTAATAAATTTCCACTTGTTGTGTTTCCAGTCACGCTCAGTGAGGCCAAGGTACCCACGCTGTTTGCAACTACGCCAGTCAATTGACTGCCATTGCCAAAGAAATAACTACCAGTGATGTTGCCTGTGGCTGACATGGTTAAACTTGAGTTTACATGCCCGCCACTGACATTTCCAGTGGCAATAACGTCGGAAGTGGCCAACAAGTTACTGCCAGTGACATTACCAACACTTACAAATCGTCCTGACAGATATATATTGGCTGAATTTACGTTGCCAGTAGCACTGATAATATTGCCAAATACATTTCCAGTGGCCGATACCGCAGTGGTTAATACATTCCCGCCGGTGACATTTCCACTAGCACTGACACTTCCGACAGTGCGTAAGTTGCCTCCGGTAATGTTGCCCGAGGCCGACATGGTTAAATCTGAATTTACATGCGCACCACTGACATTTCCAGTGGCAATAACGCCGGAAGTGGCCAACAAGTTACTGCCAGTGACATTACCAACACTCACGAATCGTCCTGTCAGATAGATATTTGCGGAATTCACATTGCCCAAGACTTCTATGCCATTGGGCACAAACTGTGCCACATTCGAAACACCATTGATGTTGACCAGAATATTTCCAGCCGACCCGTTGACTGCCAGACTAGACGTGCCATTGGCAATCTGTGTCACAGCTATATTGCTGACCACAGTGACGTTACTTAAAAGGCCGCCATCACCAATGATATAATTGCCAGTGACATTTCCAACAGCAATAATATTTGCAGATGTGTTGATATTTCCAATAGAGCTTATTCTGCCGCTGGTTGCAATGTTACCACCAGTGACGTTGCCAGTTGCACTTACCACACCTCCGGTCACGACATTACCGCCGGTCACAGTACCAGTGGCACTGGCTGCGCCTGCTGTCTCCAATCCACCTGCTGAATAAACAATACCAGTGGCGCTTACAGCGCCAGTTGTGCGCAAGTTTCCAGCACTGACATTGCCGGTTGTACTGAGTGTGCCAGCAGTGACATTACCAGATATAGCAACACTCGTGGATGTAATCACAACAACGTTTGATGTACCATTGATTGAGATATTTGCATTGCCGTTGTTGGCCAGGGTAATGTTGGTATTGCCATTGACAATAGCCGGACCAGCAGTGGCTATTACCCCAGTGAGTTGGCTGCCGTTACCAATGTAATAACTGGCTGTGACGTTGCCAGTTGCTGACAAAGCAGTGATATTGGCCTGGGCGGCATTAGGAACTTGGTTCCAAATGTCAGATGACCCGTCGTAATTTGCAAAACAATAATAGTAATATTCTGCGTCGTACGCAGTCATGCCTGCAACGTCGCCTACGCTGCCGGTTAACGCAACAGGAGGTACAGTTTGAATTCTGGAGTAAAGTTCTCCAAAATTGTTGTTTGTTTTAGTAAACGCAGTGCGTATGGGATCGCCTTGTCCGTCATTCGGAGCCGCACCTACATTGATAATTTCACGAGCCATATATTTGAGTCCTCTGGTATTGTATTTACCAGATTACTCACGCTCAGTGTTTTGTGTTAGCCCGGGCTAAAACTGCTGCCACATCCGCAAGTTGAAACTGCTTCGGGGTTGTTGATGGCAAAACTACTGCCCATTGGGCCTTCTTCGTAACGAATGCTGGCTTTTTCCAGGTATTGATAACTGATGCTGTCTACCAGTACTCGCACCGAATCATATTCAAAGTCCATGTCGTCTTCGTTTTGTACTTCGTCCAGTGTAAACCCATAGCTCATTCCCGAACAGCCGCCACCCTGAACAAACACACGTAGTTTAATGTCCGGGTTGTTTTCTTCTGCTAATAAATCTTTGAGTTTTACTATTGCGCTGGATTCTAATATCATTATAGTCTTTCGTTACAAACATCCCAGTCAATAATCTTCCAAATATTGTCCAGGTATTTTTCTTTGTCCCATTGGTAGTCCAGTGCCCACACATGTTCCCACCAATCAATAAGTACACATATATCTGTGCGTACTGCATGGTTAGCAATGGTTTTAATTGTGCCCGAAGTACTGAGATAAACCCAGCCCGATCCTTGGATTTTCATAGCAGTTTCTTTCACTGCATCTTTGAAGTCTTCGTAAGTTTTGAAGTGTTCTTCTATTAGTGCAAGCACTGCACCGCGTGGTCTGTTGGCACCTTTAGGAGCACGGAGTTGGGGGAAAAACTTATTGTGTAGGAAACTGCCGGCACGATTAAAATCCGCATTGCCTTCTCCTGCATTATACCGTTTGGCATAGCCTTTGGCCAGATGCCCGTAATGGTATTCTAAACTTTCTTTACTCAACACTGGCTCAAGGTCTTTTTCACTGTAGGGCAAAGGTGTAGTTTCCAGCTTGGCTGGACGAGTGCTGGCTTCCAGCAGATTAATATGATCACGTAGTTCCATGTTGTATTTATTTTCTACGAGTAATTCGCCCACGAGTTAGATCGTACGGTGTAAATTCAATTTCCACACGATCACCCAGCAACACTTTGATATTGTTGGTACGCATACGTCCACTTAGGTGCCCTAACACTATGTTATCTACGCTGTCTAATTTAATTCTAAACATGGCAGCTGGTAAAATCTCCTCCACCCGGCCTTCCATGTTGATTGTTTCTTCTTTTGCCATAAGCAATTACTTATTCAAAACTGAGTTCTGCATTAATCTTCTTTAGTCGGTCCATTCGGAAACTGCGCCAGGATCCGGCGTCCAGATCCCACACTTTGATCACAGCAGGATCGGGTTCTTTTGGTTGCTTTCGTGGTTTTTTGGTTTCTGTTACTAGCCCATCAACACGCCCTACAATAGAAGCACTGTGTGATATAAAAGCCATTGGAGGTTTTTCTGGAATCAAATCCCAGTTCAGTGTGCATCGCATGGTACGATCTGTGCCGTCTGCCTTGGTAAATGTCACTGTGATAGGTTGCTGTTGCAACAGACCTCGTACCCAGTCACGTATGACATGTCGGTTTGTGTCATCTGCTTCTTGATATTGTGTGCCCGGTGCTCCTCGGAGCAGGCGCACTACTTCTTGCTTTTCCCACATGTCTGCGGCCATTTCACTTTCTCCTCTATAGGTTAATAAACGTTTTTTCTTCATGCCCATTTTAAATTAAACCACGATGCCCATTTGTCATCATAAAATCTAAATTCAACATAACTCGGAACATCTCCTGTCATGTTGTCCCAACGGGCTGGAAAATACGCAAAATCAAAATCTGTTCCTTGTTGTAGTTCTTGACGTCTAAGATCATTTACAATCAACAACATTTCGTCCACACGCCTGTTGTGTAGTTTTACAATGGTCATGACCACTTCAGCATAAACCATTCTAGGTCTTGTTTGTCACGAAACCAGAACTTGGCATTGTTGGCATACCAACGCTGATCAGGAGTCCATACTCCGTCCCAAGCACTGGGACCAAATGTTTTGACTGTCCACTCCATCATTGCGTCCCACCTGTTGCCACTGGTTGGGTGTACAGTCAAATACTTTTTTCCGTACACTGTGCCTTCACTGATCTCAAATGCCATCCATCCCAGTGCAGACATCGCAACTTGTGTATCAATATCTCGGGCTATCTGTTCACCAAGATTATCAATGATACGATCAACATCAGCAGTTTTCATGACCAGGTTAGCTTAAACACAGCTAAATCTTGTTCATCCGCAAGGCAAACTTTATACTTTTTAGATTTGGTGAGTTTTTCATTGATCAGGGTTTGAGTGTCTTCGTCGTGGCCGCCCCAGACCATGGTCCAGCGGCCTTCGGGATTGGTAAATGGTTCCCACATCCGGCCAAACTTTTTCTCACACCATTGGGAAGCCTGCAGTCGTTTGGGCATGTCAATATAGGTTTCGTGTGTTAAGTTATGAAGTGATGCTGGATGTACTAAACGGGTCATTATCCTCTCCTCATTGTGGCAATGTCATGTGCTTCTTCGTTGCTGAATACTGGCACAGCATTGCTTTTATGCATGGTACCAATGCCAAGAACTTTTGTACCTGTATACACCTTGTGAACTGCGGCAGTGCTGGCACCGGGCGTGACTCTGCTGGGAATGTGGTGTGTGTTTGTACGACCAATGGGTGTGTTCAAACTGTAGTTTAAGGGTGCTGCCGCGAACGCACGTTGGCGCCGCTTTTCGTCGGCATCCAATTCCCACTTGGCCTGCAGTTCTTTCCATGATGCATCAAGTTCACGTGCCTTACGTGCTTCTTCTGCGTTGCGGAATTTAATCTTACCTTTTTTCTTGCCGTTATAGCTAAGGGCAGGATGTTCAAGATGCATGCTCATTGTAGTTTCCTTGGTTCATTGTTGATTGCCTGTTCGAGAATGATACGTTCTTCGTCGTTGAGACTGTCCCAGTCGATAGGACGACTCTGTGCTTCAAGTTCCTCCGGCGTCATGTTGGCAAACATTTCTGTAATTTCTTTCATCACAGCATCCAGTTCTGCTTGATCCTCCACGTCAAGATGATCAAGAGCTCCGGGAGCAAATTCTACCTTCATTGGTTTTTTAGTATTGGTCATTTTTTAATTCCTGCTATAAATGCAGTGGCAATGCCACCAGATGAGAAACGATAGCCTTCTTTGCACGTCCAGTAGTGTCGACCTGCTTGGTAGCCGCTGTGGGTTAGCCACCGGGTCCAGCGTTCTTGCCGGGCCAACAGTTCGGCACGTGCAATTAAGAAATTGTGTACAGTGTGCTCACCTTCCATTATGTCCATAAGATCCTGTGTCCAGGGGCCTGTGTCTACAATAAAATTACAATGAGGATATACAAGTTTCATGCTGTATTATAGCACAACAAGATTTAATGGTCAACTAACATTCTGCCACACCCGAAAACTTAATTTCGGGCAGTCGTTCTCTTGGGATACACAACATATTTTGGTAATCAACTTGGAAAAAGGCGTAATCTGGCACTCCAGCCAAACTCTCTTTAATTGGGTCTTTGCCACTGATAAAGAACTCTATCCAAATGTAGGGCCTGTGCTGTTGTATCATATCAAGGCCGCCGGCCAATGCGGCACACTCGTATCCTTCCACATCCAATTTAATAAAGTCCACACGTTCCAGACCCAAACTGTCAATGGTGACAACGTCGACAGGTGTGCCTGCACCGGCGGCACTGATTTGCACTGTGCCAAAGTCCTGCGGTGTACTGTAATCAACATCCGGCACAATTGCCGTGCCCGCGGCCGCACCAAGTCCGGCCAATTGTAAATCACAAAAGTCAATGTCGTTCAGGGCCAAGCTGCCAGACAAGGCACGGAACAGTGTCAGTTGCGGTTCAAAACTGATGATACGTTGGCCACGGCCACGGATTCTATTGGCCACCGGGATAGTGAAGAATCCCGCATTGGCGCCCCCATCAATGATCACAGCACCTGTGGGCAAGGTATCTATCAACACAAAGATGTTGTTGAGTTCACTTTCGATGTGAGTGGCACCTGTTTTAACCAGGGCCTCGGCTTGGAAAGCACAGTGTCGATTCACAATAAACCGACCATGTATGCTGTCTAGTACTACAAAGTTTGGTACTGTCATTTAAACAAAATCAATGCCATCAACACAGCTTGGATAATAAATCCCAGGCCAATGGTCACAATGTTCAATATATCTTTGAGTACCACTGATCTAAGGAACATCAGCACCAGGCCAGCCCAGGCAAACAGCACAACATCCAAGTTGGGTGTGCGATCACTCAGTCCAGTCATTACTGCCAACAGTGTGGGAATAGTGGCAGCGTGGATCACAATGGCTGCTAACCAACCCAGAGTTTCTGCAGAAATTTTAGTAAGTGTAGTAGAAAGAAAATTGCGTATTGATTCAATGTTCATGAGCGTTCTCCGTAAAAAATATGACGTCCAATTTTTTCAATTTTAGGTTTATTCCAGCCAGGGTTAACATAGTCTGCGTGATAGTAGTAGGCATTTTTTAAACTGGGCAATCGAAATCCCTCCAGCAATACCTTTTTAGCAACTTCTTCACTTTCGCGCCACAGCGGCGGATGTATTGGTTTCATCTTTTGGTTGCCTTCGCAGTACCATGAGAATTGGCATACTACCTTTTCGTAGAACACATTCTTTTGATACACTACTCCGCAGACTGAATCGGCAAATCGACCCGAGTGCATGCGATTCAGTGTGACCTGGGCCACTGCCACCTTGCCTTCAAATGGCTCTGATGCGGCTTCCCAATAGATGTTGCGTGTCAGACATTCGAGCTGGCGTGTACGTTCTGCGGCAGTGACATAACCGGCCGGCATGTCACTCTGCGCATTGCGTAAACTGTCAAGTCGTGATTGGCAAACCACTACCACTGCCGCTGCCACGGCGGCAAGGCCTAGTGTTTTGAGCACTCGCGAGACCCAGGGTACGAAGTCGATATTTTTAAAAGTTAAGTTTGTTTGCATAGGCTTTTACTTACTCAAAGGTTATAGATCCCCGGACGATCCGGGCCAAAACAAAACACTTTTGCCGTTAACTGCGCGGTTTACGAGGTGGTTTGGTTTTTAGTGTTTTCCACATTGCTGACTTGGTCTTGAGCTCTTGCTCAAGTTGTCGATAGCAGTCACCTAACTCTCGAAGTTGATCCCATTCTGCTTCAAGTTCTTTGTTGACGTCTAATAGGTTAAGACGCTCGGCAATGGCATTGATCTTGTCCATTAGGCTCACACCATTCACCACAATGTCAGCATCGTCGCCACGTAGATCTATTGTGCCACTGGTATTAATTGATGTGCCTACAGTCAGATTAGGAGACATACCTGTGTCATAGGTGTATCTTCCGGTATGAGACTGGCTTATAATAGTGTTTGATAAACTACTATAATCAAATGTACTGCTCAAGTCTAGTGAACTCAGATCAATGGTATCGGTTGTCAACACATTGCCAGACGATCCGCTACCGGTAATGGTAATGGTGTCAGTACCATAGTCCCACAGGTCTAATTGTTTTTTAGTAGAGTCCATGTGCCGTCCTTGTTATCTGTCCATGTAACTGTGTCGCCCACTTGCCACCCAAGTTCGGCACACAATTCATTGCCTAGATCCAGAAGTAGCTCTTCCGGATTTTCCGGATCTTCGACCACTTGCACGGTGCGTGTGTTCATTGGATCACTTGGCAGCAGTGGCCTGGGCTTCTTTTTCTGCTGTGATTTCTTTGCGGCGTTCTTTAATGCCTTTGCTCATTTCCTGTAATGCTTTGCGGGCACGGGCGGCAGCGGCCTTAACACCCTTGGCAGTAAACTTCTCGTTTTCAGCGAGGTAAGATTCATAAGCGGCGACGATTTGTTCATGTTGTGTCATATTTGTTCCTTTAAAAGTTATAACGTGTTTACTTAACACTGTGTACAGTATACAGGAATTTTCTGTGCGTGTCAACTAATCTAGGTAGATATGTCGCCGATTCCAACAGTCCCAAACTGTAAGGTTGCCGATGCCGTGAGTCCAGGATACCACAAAAAGGTTCAAGGTGTTTTGATCGTAAATTTGGAGACGATGCTCCTCAACTCGGGCACTGGCATTGGAATGCGAGTTTACCCATTTAGTGAGTTTGCTTTTGGCATCATCATCTCTCAGTGCTATGATATAAAGTGCGGTGTTGCTTTTGTAGGAAGTTACAGTCATCAATGTAGTGTTTGGCTCAAGTCTCTGCCCGACCGAATGTCGTTCATATACTTAGCAAAGTCAGCATCTACTCCCAATACCCGGTCATCAAACCCTGCGGCCACGGTATCTGGCACTCCCAGTATGCGCAACAGTCCGCCCATGTGAACGTCTCGTAATCCGTACTCGTAAAGAACATACATTAAACTCAGTATATGAGCTCGGAGGTCTTCATCTAGTTTTTCGTCGTCGTCTAGCATAGTATTAGTTATAACACTTAATAAGAAAAGCGGCCGAAGCCGCTTTGTGTTGTGCCCAAGTTGTTTAGGCTTTGGCAGCTTCTACCAATTGCTTGGCAGTCACAGTGCTCTTGCTGGGCTTGGCACTCTTGGCAGAGATTGTAACTTCGCCTTTTTTAGCGACTTTGGTTTTCTCAGCCAATTTGTTAGCCACAGCGTAACTGGCATCACCTGTGTAGCCCTGTGTGTCCTGCAAGAACTGCAGAGCCTGCAGTTTTGTCATGGGCGAGGGCAGCTCTACCAAGTTAATGGCAGTGCATTTGGCCTTGTTGAGGATCTTGATGCGAGCCACCAAGTCGTTAGCAAAACGAGCCTTTGTGGTACCATCTGCGTTAGTTGCGGTACCTGCCACTGTAAAGAGTTTTTCTGTCATAATGTTGCCTTTTAATGTTGCCTATCTAAGTTTAAAAAAATGCTGTGCCTTACTGCTCAACATATACATATTGTAGTTGATCTTGTTTAGATTGTCAACCACAAAGTGTATTCTGGTTTGCCAAAATCACTTGGCCAATTCTTGACTTTG
>Ga0181349_1000715_pt1 | contig 14246 bp, 21 predicted proteins | sample Su13VDMM110SD_FD_130106 | JGI IMG/M metagenome (GOLD analysis project Ga0181349, IMG submission 130106) | Freshwater viral communities from Lake Michigan, USA - Su13.VD.MM110.S.D | ecosystem: Environmental > Aquatic > Freshwater > Lake | place: USA: Michigan | collected 2013-07-16 | reverse complement strand
TGTGACCTTGTGCAACCCGAAGCGGTACGTGTTTTGTGGTGGGACACCATGGTGCATGGCGAACAAGTCTTCAAGGCAGAAAGCTACGGACAGATTGCATCATTACTAAAACCATTAGGCGGTGGTGGTACTCACGTGGGGTCTGTTGCGACTTACATCAATGAGAAGAAACTTAACGCAGAGTGTGTGATTGTGTTCACCGACGGCTACGTCGAGCATGACATCGAGTGGAATATCGTTCCACCTACCCTGTGGATGATTACTCAGAACAAGGACTTAGAAGTTCCATGCGGTAAGAAAGTTATCTTTGAAAGGGAGTAAACATGGGCGACGGCGGATATGCACGACTCAAACATGGGCTTGTGCAAGACCTAATAAAGAAATATGGAGAAGGAGCATATACGTACGCACTAGAAAAGATGGCGACACACGAAAGCGATGAGTTTATCGCTGGTATATGGAGAGCCGTAATGAAAGACTTAGATGAACACTTTAAAGGAGAAGGACAATGAAAGCATTGGAATGGTCAAGACTAACTGAGATTACTAGAACTCAAAAGCCATACCGAGGGACAACCAATCGGTTTCCCATTGGTGACAGACGACACAACACTAAAGACTTTGTAAGCGAGGAGCGTAACGGCGAGCAAGTGTATGTGGTGCGGTATGGCTATACCCATAAACGTAACGAGCATACGAAGGAAGAGTGGCAAGCCAACCAAGGCACTATTTACGAGAGAGAAGACTTGGAAGGAAACACCGTCTATGAAAGTTATAGTTCAGTTCCTAGTGAGTTGGGCATAGTGCGTTTAGACAATACGTTTGAATTTACTGCTAAATATTACGGACAGGGCGACAACATGATTATGTCTAACTGGGCGAGAGGGTGGTTCATGAGGAGTTCACGACATGGTGGAATGGTATATAGGGGAGGTCATGTCTTTCATCCAATCTTTAAAGGTATGAGACTTAACTGCGAGACGATGATGCCCCATGAGAGTAGCGTTTACAAAGTTGTTGGCAAGCGTGTTAGTCGTAAGGATGCCAAGGACTTTCTTAGCCGATACACAGACTTCTACAAAATCAACGAGGTCATGCTCAAGGCGATGGACTGGAAAGGCTACATGGAAGCGATGTCTGATGTACTAAAGTCACTAGGCATAACGACAGAGAATTGGAATCTGCATAGCGCAGAGCAAGAAAAGCTTATCAGATTTGCCGAGGAGAATCTAAATACTGCACCACTAGATGCTGGCATTGCGTACGCACTTGCGTACGAAGTTCAGAACTTATTTTCAAGACATCGTGCATTCTATGACCCCAATAACAGTAGCTACAGGCGAGAGGTGGAGTTAGACGTAGTGTTCAGTAACCTCAAACGTAAGCTGAACAAGGAGTTGTACAAGAGTAATCCATCAGTTATGAAACTCACAGAGTATGTACCTAACGAAGCATACCCTCCAAGTGAGTGGGGCGTGGATGTGTTTGTCAATGGCAAAGAAGTAGAACAACTATAAGGAGAAGTAAATGAATCTAATATACGAAGGCTTTGAAACCGAACAGCTCAGTGAGTTAATCAATAACTCATCGGCTAAGAAACTCATACAGGAGCTGAACTTTAAGTATGGTCTGAAGGTCGTAGACAAAGTTGACCCTCATGCTCTAAGTCGTAGTAGTCCTACTGGCTTTTTACTTGCTGACCCTAGCGGTTTTATGGTGGCAAAGGTGTGGGCTGACAAGGAGTGCGATGACACTATCTACAACTATCGCTCGCCTTTCTATAAGAAAGAGCGTGGCTCTGACTCTGCTGACCGAGAGACTTTGCATAGTAAAAAACTCTCAACGCTGATGGCTACACTTAAGCGACAAAATGTCGTTCCACCCATCGGTGGAACACTAATGAGCGTCTGTAAAGAATCTTTTAATGCTGGTATTAATCAGATGGACTCTCATCATGGTCGTGACTACAAGAACAGTAGCTTTTCTCCCGACGAAATTCATACGATGCTCAAGGTTATTTTACTAGGGGAAAGTCCTAGTAATTTAAATCTAAATAATTGTAAAGAAGTACTTGACAAATGGAATGGGCAAGATAGAATCAAGGTAGAGAAGCGAAAAGATATTGAAAGATTTTTTCTCAATGAGTTTTATGCAATCGGTGCAGATAAGTTAAATCATTTAGTTATAGGTTCAGTTAAAGCGATGCCAAGACAAGGTCACGACGAGTATTACTTCCATGAAGTCAAGCCGTTCAAGCGTGTAAAGGAATTGCCTGACGAGTTCAAGGCAGTCATGCTGATGAACAAGGTTCATGCAGAGGGTAAGAATATTACCGAGTTCTACGCAAATATCGTTCCAGCCAAGAGTGGATACAACCCTGACCTTGACCTGATAAATATTTCTACTCGCCCAGTAAATGAGTTCAACCTACATTGGACATTGATTCCATGCTCAGGGATTTAAGCCCAGTAGTTCACCAGTATGACTTCAACCTCTATCGTGTCCCTTTGCATAAGGAAGGAAACTCCTACACCATATATGTTGGTGATGACTTTAATCGGGTATTTGATGAACACACACTGCCTAATGAAGTTAAGACCAAGATGGCGATGGTGCTGGCAAGTGCGAAGCAGATTGTAAGCGACCATGACGTAACTAAATTACATCTGATGACTACGACAGTTGATAGTAATTTCAGAGATATAGGATGGCGAGCAAGTGACAGTTGGTTTTGCATCATCCTCTCCTATAAATCTTTAATGGCATTGCGTGGTGAATAAGGAAGAGAGACTTTATTGGGGTAGGTTTTGGAAACGACAGACTACCCTTGAACAAATAGAACAGAAGGAGATTGAGATGGCGATGACACCCGAAGGAAAAGTTAAAGACGTAGTTAAGAAATATCTTAAAGAAAAAGGAATCTATTACATCATGCCAGCCACAGGCGGTTACGGGAGTAGCGGTGCGCCTGACATTGTCGTGTGTCACAAAGGAAAGTTCTACGGCTTAGAGGTTAAGTCGGGAGAGAACAAGCCGACTGCGTTGCAGATGGATAACCTTAATCGGATTGAAAAGAATGGTGGCTATGCTTTTGTCATCAATGAATCTAATGTTAATCAATATATGGAGGTGCATTTCTCATGAGAGCAAAGAAAGAGTTTGAGGACTGGATTGAAGACGAGAAGTTTGTAACTTCCGATGGCGGACTTGAGGAAGCCTATACAGCTGGTTTCAATCGGGCGGTGCAACTAATAGAAGAATTTTTAAGGGACAAACAAAGTGAATGAGCAAGACAACGAGTATTTAGAAAAGTTGTACGCTGGATTTGCAATGGTAGGACTTCTCATAAATGGTGATTACTCTATTGAAGAAATCCCAAGCAGATCAAAAGCATTGGCAAAAACCATGATGAAAGATGAAACAGGAATTGTTGCAGTAAAACGTAGTTCAACCACAAGGAGAAGTAAATGAAGAAGTTAACCAACAGTACCAAAGTATTACGTTACATTCGTAAGAACCCAAACGCTAAAGCACGTGAGGTAGCCAAAGCCGTTGGAGTTAGTATCAATTCTGTGTATCAATGCACATACAACGCTAAGAAGAAGGCTAAGTCATTACCAATGACTGCTCTTGCGCCAGTAAATAGAGTTCCACTCAAGCGTGGAAGACCATTTAAGCTGAAAACAAAAGCTGGTACTTACACTAAAAAGAATCAAACCACCGATAACGTCAACCACCCACCACACTACAAAGCGGGCGGAATTGAAACGATTGATTTCATCGAAGCAAAGTCTCTTAACTATAACCTTGGCAATGTAGTCAAGTACATCACACGTGCTGACCACAAAGGAAATAAGTTAGAAGATTTACAGAAGGCGCAATGGTATCTCAATCGTGAGATTAAGAATTTAAGTAAGTAATCTCTAGGGAGTCGGGCTTATGCTCTGCTCCCTATTTTTGTATCTATTGAATTTGTTATTTAAGGATTTAAGTGCAACTAATCACCTTAGACTTTGAGACTTACTACGCTCAAGACTACTCACTAACTAAGCTAACAACTGAGGAATACATCAGGAACAAACGCTTTGAAGTGATTGGTGTCGGTGTCAAGGTTGGCGAGGGCATCACTGAGTGGTTCTCTGGCTCACACCTTGACATCCAAAAATACCTTTCCACGTACCCGTGGAACGATTCTGCTCTTCTTTGTCATAACACGATGTTTGATGGTGCAATCCTTGCATGGCGATTTGGCATTAAACCGAAGTTATATCTTGATACTCTTTGCATGGGTAGAGCGACCAATGGTGTAGATGTCGGAGGCTCTTTAGCGTACCTATCTGAGCGTTACAACTTAGGCAAGAAGGGCACAGAGGTCGTTGACGCTAAAGGCAAGCAGATAACTGGTTTCTCAAATAGCGAGCTTGCGCAGTACGGCGAATACTGTAAAAACGATGTGGAGCTAACTTTTAAGCTTTTCCAAGTATTGTCGAGTGCGTTCCCAGCAGATGAATTACAACTGATAGATTTAACTTTGCGAATGTTTATTAATCCCGTGCTGGAGGTAGACGATGCTCTTTTGGTTGACCGACTAGAAGAACTAAAGCATGAGAAGTTACAGTTATTGGGGACACTTAAAGAAAAACTTGAATGCGATACCGAAGAGTCAGTACGTAAGAAGTTAGCTAGTAATAAACAATTTGCCCAAGTGCTAGAAGACTTTGGTGTCGAAGTGCCAATGAAGGAAAGCAAGACTACTGGCAAGCTAACCTATGCGCTGGCAAAGAACGACACAGGGTTTATAGCGTTAACAGAACACGAAGACCCGTTCATCCAACAACTCGCCGCCGTGCGTTTGGGAACTAAATCAACTATTGAGGAGAGTCGCATTGAACGTTTCATTGACGTTGGAGCAAGAAACAAAGGGCGATTACCGATTCCCCTTAAATATTACGGAGCGCATACGGGTCGTTGGGCAGGGTCGGACAAGGTTAATTTCCAAAACCTTCCGAGTCGTGACAAAAAGAAAAAGGCTCTTAAGAATGCGGTGGTCGCACCCGAAGGGTACATGGTTATCAACTGCGACTCGTCTCAAATTGAAGCACGTGTACTTGCGTGGCTTTCGGGTCAGGAAGACTTGGTTGAGGAGTTTGCCAACGGGGACGATGTTTACTCCATCTTTGCGTCGAAAATATATGACGTTGAGATCACAAAGAAAAACCCCGTTGAAAGGTTTGTGGGCAAGACCTGCATCCTCGGACTGGGATATGGTACTGGGTCGTTAAAGTTACAGCACACACTAAAGACTAGCCCTCCTGGCGCTGACCTTACTAAAGAAAAGTGTGACGAAATAGTTAAATTGTACAGAGACACCAATGACATGATTGTTAAGCTTTGGAGAGAAGGCGACAAGGCACTAAAGGCTATGGCTGACTGGCAACCGACTAGCAAGTCTTTCTACTATGGCAAGCATAAGTGCGTGGCTGTTACGAAGGAAGGCTTTAGATTGCCAAACGGGTTATACATCCGCTATCCCGACCTAAAACTCAACACTGATGAAACTAAAAGCGGATACGAATACAAGTCACGCAAAGGCCCCGTGTCTCTATGGGGTGGGTCTATTGTGGAAAACGTAATCCAAGCTCTTGCACGGATCATCGTGGGCGAACAAATGCTTAAACTAACTGAGCGCTATCGCCCCGTGCTAACCGTACATGATGCGGCGGTGTGCGTAGTTCCCGAAGACGAGGTAGATGAGGCTTGTGCATGGATTGTCGAGGTCATGTCAACACCACCAGACTGGGCTAAAGGACTGCCTGTGGCATGTGAAGCTCAAGTTGGTAAAAACTATGGGGAGATGGAAGAATGGCGATAGTAGATGCTGGAGGGAGAACTATTGACCCTCATTTATTAGAGTCACAAAAGTTGTTTCCAATAGCTTTAATTGGAGCAGAGGATACATACTCAAGTGTAAAAGCTGGATTTGAAACTCCTCGTGTAAAAGAACGAATACTGACTGCCTTTACTGACTATATTAAGTTATCTAAAGAAGGTAAATGTTATAGCATGCATAAAGATGCAAAGAAACATATTAGTGATTGCATTACTGATTACCCAAAAGTGCTTCTTGAAAATCATTTTGATAAAGACTTTCAACGAATGATCTCTGAAGTTGAAAGTTTAGGTCAGATAAGACTTCCTTTTCCGATGATAACAATAATTACAGGAGAAAAAACTCGTGCAAACGATGAAGTTATTCATAACGAGGAATACGGAATAATCCGAAGAGGTGAAGCAATTACACAAGACGGAACAGTTAATTTATTCTACGCATATTTTATGGTGCAAGAAGGCGACCAAGTAGCAGTACATGCTATTTTTAATAAGCCCAATGCACGGCAACGGTCTTTCTATGCTTGTACCACTTATCTTGGTATAGAAAACGGAGAACTAAAACTACATAGCTATCAAAACTATAATGACGCAGAGTTTAACGACCCCGAAACAATAGGAAACATAGCGGGTCAGGGCATTGTAGCTATCCACATGCTAACCATATCAGGCGGGGACATGTATGTATCTGCTCCTACACCTGACGAAGCGGCGGCTAATAGAAAGCGTGTTAACAAAGGTAAGAAACCTTTGGTTGAGTTCCGTTTAATTACAGTCGACACCAAGAAAAAAGACACCGAAGTTACTATGCCACATGGCACACATGCCTCTCCTCGCCAGCATTGGAGACGTGGACATTGGAGAACTGCGCCCAAGTCAGGTAAGAAAGTTTGGATTGACCCAATGTTAGTTGGCGACGAAACAAACGGCAAGATTATTAAAGACTATGCAGTAGGACATTATGAGGAGATGATAGCATGAGAAAGGTGAGCATACGAAAAATTGAACTTGCAATTGGGCTGGCACGTAGTGTTGCTTACGGAACTACTAAGTTTCCATTTTTAGGTTATTGCGCAGATTTGATGGAAAAAATGTTAGAAGAAATTAAACAGGCAAGAAAGGCACAAGAGAAATGAACAAATTACTTTTCTGCGTTGGCCTGCTGTGTTCGAGCGTTAATGCCCAAGAGTTAGCAATCAATGCTATGCCACTAAATAACCCAAGAGGTTCAACTTGCAAGCTAGTTATGTCTGAATACCGTGCTGGGTCAGTAGTTATGTACACGGGCAAGTGTGGTTGGCATGGTTTATACGGCATTGCTGGGTATATACAGGCATGGAATCACAGTAACCATATCAAGATTGTTCGGGGTTTGTTTCATAACGGTAGGGCGGTTTCATGGACAAAAGTTACTTACATTAACAAAGTTAGTAAAACTATTGAAACTTATGAGGAAGATGAGTGGCTAACAAACAATAGAAAGACCCATAACTTTGATGATATGGAGGCGGATGCTCGCCAAGCAGGGCTAGTATTAAATTTTAATAAAGCAGAGTCGTTGTTTAAGTTTGCAAATTACATTGACGTTCGTGAATAAGGAGAAGTAAATGAAAAAATTAATAGTTGTCTTAACCGTATTGCTGGGAGCTTGCGCAAGCAAGAAGCCTGAGTCGGTGGTGTTTACACCTCCGTTTAATGCTCAGAATATTCCTATCACTAATACAACTAACATACCAGCCGTGTCTTATGTTTATGAGACGGAAGTATCAGCGATGAGTAGGATTCAAGTGGTAGAAGCTACTCGTTTATGTGAAGATGCAGGGCTAAGAGCTTCACCTACCTTTGCCCGCCGTAGAATTACAGGTCAGACTTCTGATGTAGTAGTCGACATACAATGCTTACCAAGGTACAAATAAAAGGAAAACAAAATGTTAGAAAATGTATCAGCAATAGAAGCACCGAAGCCCGCTAAGTTATTTATAGCAACCCCGATGTACGGTGGACTATGTGTAGGCGGTTACACCATGGGTATTCTTAATTGTGTGCAGACGTTTCAACCACGCAATATTCAAATGTATTACTCGTACATGATGAATGAGTCATTAATTACTCGTGCTCGTAATGGCATGGCTTATGACTTTATGCAGTCAGATGCTACGCACCTAATGTTTATTGATGCGGACATTAGCTTTGACCCAAAAGACATTGTGCGTATGATTGATGCGGACAAAGATATTATCTGTGGATTGTACCCAAAGAAAGAGATTAACTGGCAGTTAGTATCGGATGCGGTTAAGAAGGGTGTGGATTATAAAGATTTACCTAACTACACAGGCTCGTTTGTGGTGAACTTAGTAGGCGGTGTAACAGAAACCGTTGGCAATATCAATGAGCCAATGGAAATTGACAACGGCGGTACAGGCTTTATGTTAATTAAGCGTAATGTTTTTGATACTTTAAAACCATTAGTGCCAACTTATACCAACGACATGATCTTGATTGTAGATAAGAACCCAGTTAAGAAGATTATTCACGAGTTCTTTGATACCAGCATTGATGAAGATACAAACCGACTGTTATCCGAGGACTACCACTTCTGCAAGATTGCTCGTAAGGCAGGCTTCAAAGTATATGCCGCACCTTGGGCAAACCTAACCCATAGCGGAACCTATAACTTTAGCGGTACTTTGCCAAGGGGTTAAGATGACATTCCTTGTAGCCAATATACCCCCCGTTAAATGCTTTGTCCGCACTGAGTTTTTGTATAACCACGAACATGGGCATGGCATTCTTGAGCCATGCGTATGGATGACTGCCAAGGCGATTAAGGGACAAGCGTTCCGTGTTGAGTCGATGCTGACTAACTATGGTGCGCTGTATGACAAGCTACCGATTAGTGCATACGTGTGGAAAGAAGTAGCCGAACCTTTGCCGTTAGATCATTTACAAATATGGGACTGCCTGTCTTACGATATGGCAGTGATTGAGAAGTCCAATCTGCGTGGGTTAAAGGTTAAATTCTTTGGCAAGGATAAACAGTTTCACTTTGGCAATTACTTATTTACCATAGACTTTGCCGACCCTGACAGTAATCGTTTGGATACAACCTTTAGCGAGGGAGTAGAAGAACATAAGTCGTACAACTTTATTAAGCTAGATAACGGGCAATTTGCCTGTCAACCGAATAACCGTTGTCTTTGGTATGACGTATCGCTTGTACCCGCCGTACTAAAAACACCTGACTTCAAGATACCCACTGAAGTGTATAGCGTTGAGAACCACGCTAAGTGGAGCGCCAAGGATGAATGGTTTTATAACTTCGAGGAAATTAAAAATGATACCTAATTGTGAACTAGTAAAAGCAGACGGCACACAGTTTCTTGTGTTTAAAGGACAAGACTTAATCTCAAACCACTTAAAGAAAGAACTGTACGAGAACGACATACATCAACTATGTCTCAAACTTTTAATTAACGAAGAAGCGGGTGTAGTGCTAGACATTGGTGCTAACTTGGGCACGTTTTGTATACCCTTGGCTAAGAAAGTATCAAAGCATACTTATCATGCATTTGAACCACAACGGATAGTCTATTACCAGCTATGCGCTAATACGTTTATTAACGGGCTAGATAATGTCCATTGTCATAACTTTGGGCTGTCTGATAAAGAAGAACGAATGGTACTTACCATGCCTGACTACGCTAATGAAGGCAACATTGGTGCGTTTAGCATGGACAAAGAAGTTCGTAAGAATGACTACGAGTGCAAAACCGAGGGTGTCAAAGAACCATTAGTAGTATTTACTTTAGACTCAGGTGCACACAAAAACGTACGTCTTATTAAGATTGACGTAGAGGGGCATGAACTAGAAGTAATTAAAGGGGGTATTGAGACCATTAAAAAGAATAACTACCCACCAATTATCTTTGAAGCATGGACATGGAAGCCATGGTTTGAGCCTAAGCGTAAAGCGTTGCTTGAATACTTAAAGGGTCACGGCTATGATATACAGCAACTAGGTCAAAACAACTTAGCACGGCATCCTAAACATGGTAATATGTCAAAATGAACTTTACTTGGTCGTTCTCTGCTCTCAAAGAATACGTTAACTGCCCTAAGCAATATCAGGAGTTAAAGATATTAAAACGCTACGAGAAGCAACCTACTGAACAGATGCTTTATGGCACAGTAGTACACAAAGCTTGCGAAGATTACGTAGCTGAGGGTAAACCCTTAGAGAAGAACTACCAGCGTTTTAAGCCTGTGCTTGACTCTTTAGTTGCAATTCCTGGAACTAAGTATCCTGAGCATGAGATGGCACTCACACCTGATAAGCAACCGTGTGGGTTCCGTGATAACGGCAGATGGGTACGGGGTATCGTGGATTTGCTTATTGTGGACGGTGACTATGCGTTTATTGTTGACTACAAGACTGGCTCTAACCGTTACCCTGATCCAAAACAGTTAAAGCTTATGGCTCTAATGACCTTTGCTCACTTTCCCAAAGTCAACAAGATTAAGGCTGGGTTGTTGTTTGTAATGCATGAGAGTTTTATGGATGAGGAATACACACGGGATCAGATTCCGATGCTATGGAAATACTTTGAGTCTGACCTTGAAAGGTTGAACCATTCGTACGAAAATGATGTATGGCAAGCTAACCCTACCCCTCTATGCGGATGGTGTCCTGTTAGAAGTTGCGAGTTTCATAAGGAGAGATAATGCCCTACGTTAATAAACCTAGACCGTACGATAAAGAGTACGATCAACAAAAATCTCGTGGCGAACATGAGCGCCGTATGGAGCGCCAACGTGCCCGCCGTGCGCTAGATAAAAAAATGCCTGATGGTAATGGCAACGGCAAAGCAGATGCACGAGAAGGCAAAGACGTTGCCCACCGAAAAGCCCTAGACAAGGGCGGTTCTAACAAGAACGGTACGTACATTACAACGGCGGATAAAAACCGTAGCTTTAAGCGTGACTCAAAAGGTAACTTAGTATCAGAAACAAGTAAGAAAGAACGTAAGAAAAAGTAGGGTGGTGTTCCGCTGTAAGGCATGAGTGGGCGGCGGATTATATTTGGTCCGACAACCATGTCAGTTAAGCGACGCGTTTGAAGTTCTTTAGATACTTCTCCTTGGCGTGACAGGCTTGACCGACTAGCCCCCGTAAGGGGCGCCGTTAAATTTAGTTAAAGGACAGTTGTGAAAATAGTTGAAAACGAAGTTGTTAAGTTTAGCGTACCTTCAGATAAAGCTAGCCTAATAACGAACTACCTAGAAAAAAGCCAAATCCTATCGGATGACGGCAAAAATGCAGAGCTACTTGTCTATTGGGGCATTGAAGAAATGCAAAGGGTAGCCAAGGTCTATGGGGAAAAAGTTCTTTCACCGATACAAAAGGATTACAAATGGCCTGGGATGTACACTCCGTTCAAACACCAAGAAACCACGGCTGCGTTTCTATCCCTACAAGATAGGGCTTTCTGCTTCAATGAGGCAGGCACAGGCAAGACTTCATCAGTAATCTGGGCTGCCGACTATCTGATGACTCAGGGCTTGATAAAGCGTGTTTTAATCATTTGCCCGCTATCTATTATGTACTCTGCTTGGCAAGCCGACATCTTTAAAACTGCCATGCACCGAAGCGTTGCCGTAGCCTACGGCGATGCCAACAAACGTAAGAAAGTAATCAACGGAGTCTATGAGTTTGTCATCATTAACTACGATGGAGTGGGGATTGTTTCCGAAGAAATAAGTAAACTAGGGTTTGACCTAATTGTGGTTGATGAAGCAAACGCTTATAAAACAGCTACGACTAAAAGATTTAAAACACTAGTAAAAATAATGAAACCCTCAACCAAACTTTGGATGCTTACAGGTACTCCAGCTTCTCAGTCTCCGCTTGATGCGTTTGGGCTGGCTAAGCTTGTAAATCCAGGGGGTGTACCTAAATACTTTACCGCTTGGCGGGATAAAGTTATGCATCAAATTACCCGTTTTAAGTACGTGCCCAAGCCTACTTCACGGCAAGATGTCTACAACGCTTTGCAACCAGCTATTCGGTTTGAGAAAGCTCAGTGTTTGGACTTACCGCCTGTGATGTATCAGACCCGTGAAGTACCATTGACTCCCCAAGTTATTCGTTATTACAGAGCTATCAAAGATCAGATGCTTATTGAAGCGGCAGGGGAAAAGATTAGTGCAGTCAATGCGGCGGCAAAGTTAACAAAGTTGTTACAGATTTCGGGAGGGGCTGTCTATTCAGACACCCGTGAAGTTGTGGAGTTTGATGTGTCTCCACGACTAAATGCCCTAATGGAGGTGCTAGATGAGACGGAACATAAAGTCATTGTGTTTGTTCCTTATCGTCACACCATTGAGTTAGTTTCTAAACATTTACAAGGAGAAGGTGTCACTAATGAAATTATTAGCGGAGACGTAGGAGCAAAAGAGCGAGGCGATTTGATTAATCGTTTCCAAACTTCAGAATTTCCACGAGTTCTAATTATTCAACCTCAAGCTGCATCGCATGGTGTGACTCTAACTGCCGCCAATACAGTAGTGTTTTGGTCTCCAGTGATGAGTGTGGAAACATACTTGCAGTGCATAGCCCGCATAGACCGTGTTGGGCAAGTGAATAGCATGACCGTTGTGCATCTACAAGGTTCAGAAGTAGAACGCAAGATGTATCAGATGTTACAAGGGAAAGTTGCTAGTCATGAAAAGCTGGTTGACCTGTACAAAGAAGAGTTAGGAATAAAAGATGAGTGAAAATAATTTAGATGAATTAGTAAAAACTTACTTGACAATAAGAAATGAACGTGAAAGAATTGCAGGTGAGTGGAAGGTAAAAGATAAGGTTTTTGAAAATGACTTGGCAGTTCTTGGTCAACAGATGCTAGCTATCTGCAACGAAACAAATGCAACAAGTATTAAGACTGCTCAAGGCAGAGTGGTTAAGAAATTAAACGAACGCTACACAGTATCAGATGGAGATAGCTTTCGTAAGTTTGTTATGGAGAATGAAATGCCCGAACTATTTGAGGGACGGATTCATCAGACAAACTTTAAAGAATTCATGGCTGAGCATGCAAGTGATGGCTTGCCGCCTGGCGTGAATGTAATGAGGGAATTTACGGCTGTTGTTTATAAGCCAACCTCGGATTAGTTAAATTTAGTTAAATAAGGAGTTTTACATGAGTACAGATCTAGTGAATTTAAGCGCTATCGGCGCATTGGCAACAGTAGGTGGTTTGGACGAAGACACATTAGCGGTCGCTGGTGGTAATCGTCAGGGTAACAAGCGTCTATCTATTAAGGGTAGCGTATTCCGTAAGTATGCGGGTGGTAAGGAGATTGGTGCTATTGAAGACCGTTTCATGAACGTCATCATTGTTAAGATGGCGCACAAGGCATCCCGTATGTATTACGACAAAGGCTACAGAGAAGGCGAGAAGGTTAGCCCAGCTTGCTGGTCATCTGACTCAGAGATTCCTGATGCTGATGTTAAAACCCCAGTAGCTTCTAGCTGCAACTCTTGCCCAAATAGTGCAAAAGGTTCTGGAGATAACGGGATTGGCGCAAAGTGCAAACTGTCATGGCGCACCGCAGTCGTTCTACCGAATGACCCAGCAGGTGATGTAATGCAGTTAGTCCTCCCAGCAACTTCAGCTTTCGGTAAAGAAGATAATGGTCGTTGGCCTTTCCGTCCGTATATCCAGCACCTAGCGTCACACAATGTGTCAGCGGGCCGCGTGGTTACTAAGATGGCTTTCGATACAAAATCTCCTACACCAAAGGTTTTGTTTGCCCCAGTTGGTGCTGTGCCTGATGCAGACTTGGAAATCATTGCTCGTCAAGCTAAAAGCCCAGCGGCAGAAGCAGCTATTAAGCTAAACGTATTTCAGTCAGATAGCACGGGTGACGTAGAAGTTGCAGTAGCATCAGTGTCAGCTGAAGTAGAAGTTGAAGAGCCAAAGAAGCGGGAGTCAAAAGCTGCCGCAGGTGAGAAAGCATCCGACGTATCGGATATTGTTAAAAAATGGTCTAAGAAGCAAGGATAAAAAATGCCACGGACATACAGTCAAGAACTAATCAACGCAGTCAGTAAGGCTAACCCCAATTACCCTGGGGTGGCTTTAGCTAAAGCATGCATACAAGCGAATCTACCCTCTAAGTATGTAGCTGTTGCGTTAAAGGTAACTAGGATGACGCTCTATAGCTGGTTCCGTGGCAAACCTATCCGCTTTAAGAATCAACAACTTGTCGAAGTGTTTACAGACTTAGTAGAAAGTGATACAGCCAAAGGGTTACTCCCAGCTAAAAACACCACTCACGCTAAGGCATACTTAGAGGA
>Ga0181349_1000713_pt1 | contig 14256 bp, 17 predicted proteins | sample Su13VDMM110SD_FD_130106 | JGI IMG/M metagenome (GOLD analysis project Ga0181349, IMG submission 130106) | Freshwater viral communities from Lake Michigan, USA - Su13.VD.MM110.S.D | ecosystem: Environmental > Aquatic > Freshwater > Lake | place: USA: Michigan | collected 2013-07-16 | reverse complement strand
TAGCACTGCCTGAATATCTACTTCTTGTTCCATTATTCCCCCTTGAGTTTGTCTATTTCAGCTTTGAGTTCTTTGATTGCAAGTGTTAAAAAGACGGTGAGGCGGTCATAGGAGAGCGAGAAAGGGTCACCCAACGGGTCAAGGACAACCGCTTTATCTAGCCCTCCGCCAATGTCGTAAATGTCCTCGGCAAGGAAACCGATTTGCTCTTCATTCGGTTCACCTTCAACTGTAAAATCTTCACTTGTTTTATAAGTAATAGGTTGCATCTGCAATACTTTATCAAGCCAACCAGTTGTATTGATGTATTCAATTTGTTCTTTAAAACGCTCTGATGAAGTTGTGTAAGCAACGCGTGAACCTGTTGTGACTACAACCATTGTGCTACCTGAACCAGTGGCAATACCTGAATAATTCATTTGCCCGACGAAACTTGAGGTTATTGTAGAAATCTTGCCATTAAAGCTCGAATCACCAGCAACAATCAAGCGCTCGCCCGTTGCAGCGCCACCACCGATGTTCGCAAATCCATAGAAGATTGTTGACGAATTGCCACCTGAAATTTGTCCAGATGTTTCTATTACTAAGTTTGTGCTTGAGTATATGGAACTTGCCGAAAGGGTGAACCCACCAACAGTTCCTGATGTTGCAGTTAGCACGCCAGCCGATGTGACAGAGAAAGTTGAGCCAACTGTAAGCGACCCGCCAGTGATGGTGGCGTTTGTTGATGTGATTGTGCCAGTGAAAACACCGTCGGTTGCAGTAAGCACGCCGAGGCTGGTGACTGAGAACTTTGAGCCGATAGTGAGAGTGCCGCCAGTGATTGTGACATTGTTTGATGTCAGGGTGCCAGTGATTGTGGCGCCTGTTGCAGAGAGAACACCGCCTGCTGTAACTGCGAAAGTTGAACCAATGGTAAGCGTGCCACCAGTGACCGTGATGTTGCTGGTGGTGATAGTGCCAGTGATGGTAGCACCAGTAGCAGTTAAGTACCCGCTGGCGTCGATGATGGCATTGCCGCCAATATTTAGAGTGCCACCAGTAATGGTGGAGCCTGTGACAGAGCCCGAAAAGACTGCAGCACCAGTGGACGCGCTGATTGAGAAAGTGGCACTGCCGCCGCTGTTAAAACCCGCAAGACCAGCTGAATTGAGCACGACCCGTGCGCCTGTGGTTGCAGATGCACCCGAATAAACAGTGATTCCAGTTCCATTGATTGCCGTCATTTGGTTGCTGGCATTAACGATTGTGTTAGCGCTTGGTTGTAAGGAACCGATTGCTGCAGTGTATGCAGTGGCAGCGTTCGCAAGGGCAGTATTTGCAGTTGCTTGCGCTGCCACACCCTTAGCGTCCGCAACCGCGGCATTGGCAAGGGCAGTGTTTGCGGTGTTTTGAGCTGCTACGCCCGTAGCGTTTGCAGTCGCGGCGTTTGCGAGTGCAGTGTTTGCGGCAGACTGTGCGGTTGCGATTGAGCCGTCTTGTGCAGACACCCAAACACCAGACCTAAAAACGTACGGCTTGTTGCCGTCGTCCGTGTCATACCACAAGTCATTTTCTTTGACTCCAGCACCGACAGGCGCAGTTGTTTGGTAGTAGATTTGGGCCTTGCCATCAACGAGGTCTTCAACCCCCGCAAGCTGTTCAGTAGTCGCTGGAGCGTTTGCTGCAGTTACAGACGTCTCAGTCATGCCAGTTGACGTGACCGTGATTGGCGTGATTGTGATTTGCGGGCAGAGTGGCATCTTATCCCCTAAATAGTAATCGTGTAAGGGTCAACGACAGAAGTGAAGTAGCTGACACGCCAGTTATCTGTTGTAATCGAATGCGCCATTCCCTCAACCACGCTGTTGATAGTGATGTTGCGACCGTCGTAGGTCAGACGCTTGACTTGAACCAAGTCGTTCAGTTCTGTCTCCAAAAAGTCTGTGGCCAGAGCCCCGATGCCGATAGCCGTGAAGTCAATCTGCTCAGCCAGTACGACCGCATCTGCATCTTTGCGAGCAGCATAAAGGGCGAGATTCGCTGCGCTGGTCGTGTTTGACACTGGAGCGTCAAGCTTCTTAGACTTTGAGCCGTAAGTTGCGACGCTGGCGTTGTACGTGGCCGAGTATTGATTCACTCCTGGGCCGCGGAATACCGTGGCTTCGTTGTAAACGTAGTCGGTGCCAGGGTTGGTGATGATGCCATCGTAGCCGACGCTGTTGGCGTCGCCCTGGTCAGAAAAGAGAAGTTGAGTGGGACGTGAGAACTTGTTAGCCAGTGGCACCAAAGTAGCCACACCCGTGCGGCTGACGTAGAAACGCCCACCGATAACGTTGGCGCATTGCTCGAGCATGTCGAGGCAGCTCATGCCCTGCGCCGTGGCAAGCATCGTGGTGGTGCCAGTTAGACTGCGAGAGCCTGCAGGCCACTGTGCGATATCTAACACGCGGCCTGCTCTTGTAGCTGCAGACTCGGAGTTCGCAGAAGCTGAAAGTGAAGGCGCGATTGTCTTGCCAAAAGTCGCTAGACCGTCCACAAAAGTGAGTGAAACGGTCGGGTAGATGCCTTGATTGACCATGTTGTCTTCAAGGTAGCCCGCGTAAATGACGGTGCTGTTTGCAGTGATTCGCACCTGCATGCCCGCAATAAGAGTGTTGTACCAAGTGCTGGAAGTGTTGCTTGGGTCAAAAGCACCCGACTGGTTGTTTAAGATGACCATGGCAGTGCCAGCGTCTATAAAGACATTCTGGTACATGCGACCGCGTCTGATATCAACCTGCAAAATCAAGTCTGGGCCGACGTTGGTAAAGCTGCCGTTGATACCGAATGCGATTGTGACTGTTGGTGCGTTTGCTGGCATTAGAGCACCGCAAATCCGCTGCCGCCACGGCGACGGAATAGAGTCTCGAGGCCATTCTTGATGCCCATGACCAGGTCACCGTCTGAGACGACTGAACCCGCGACGTTCACTGTGATATTGCCACCGTTTGTTGTCGTGTTCTTTGCAATGTTGCCGTGTCCAGCTGAAGCCAAAAGCGAAATGGTCGGACTTGAAATGCCGAGTTTTGCTTGCTTGACTTGGTTCTTGCGAATCGCTTCGAGTGTGACTGGGTCTTGGGCTTTGAGGTCCTTGCTAGAAAGACCGTACTTCTTAAGAGCGTTAAGTCCTTTTAGGACCGCGGCCTCTTCTTTCTGTGCGTCCGTGAGGTTCTTGGTCGAGGTGGTCATGCCGTCGATGCCCTTGGTGTAATCGCTGGCCTTTGACGTGAAGCCCTTGGCGTTGTAGCCGAACTTGCCAAGCGAATCTGCCGCTTTGTCAGAGTCCTTATTGAACTTGTTGGCCGCAATGCCCATGCCGACCAAAGCAACGCCAAACGCTGCAGCTCCAGCAGCAGCTGAAACGCCGCCAGTCGCAAGAGCCGTGGCTGCAGCTGATGCAAGCGACACCGTACGCAGGGCCTTCATTACCTTGATAATCGCTTGAATGCCAGTGACCAAAGCCGCAACAGCTCCAGCCACTTTCCCGCCAAAGAATGCCGCGACGATGATGGCACCAAGTGTTGCAAAGACTTTTGTGTTGCGAGCAACAAAAGAGAACATGTCGTACATGAGCTTGGCAAAACCGATGCCATAAGCGATTGAAGTCTTGAAGCCCGCGGCTATCTTGTCGCCGTTTTCGTCAACGAACTTCTGAATGGCTGGGATTGCCTTGTTGATGATGATATCCGCGAATGATTGAATCTGCGGGAGCAGCTTGTAACCAAGAGACTCCGATGCCTCGCCAAACGCGAGTTTGATTCTATTAACTTGTCCTGCAAAAGTAGCGGCGGCTGCAGCTGCAGCGCCCTTTGTCTCGCCCGAAATCTCGCGAAGTGCGGTTGCGAAGTCTTTTGATTTAACAGTGGCCGCGGAGATTTGTGGGAACAGCTTCTTCAATGCGCCGATGTTGCCGCCGTAACCTTTTGCTACGAGTGCAGACGCAGTTTCGAGGTCGATAGTCTTGGCCGCGGAAATATCAAGCGCAACACCAAGCAAAGACTGAGCCTTGCCAACATCACCAGTGACTGCAGCGAGTTTGGCCAGCGACGGACGAAGTTGGTCGTCTGCGACGCCGAACTCTGATTGCATGGCAGTGATGAACACTTCGGTTGCGGCGATTGCAGCGTCTGTTGCACCGACTGTGTTGCGGAGTGAAGTTGCAAGCAAGACCTGAGATTTCTGGTCTTCCATAGCGGCCTTGACTGCGTCGTATCCGACCTTGACTGCAAACGCACCGACTGCGAGAGCCGCGAGTCCAAACGCTTTCGCTGACTTGTTTGCAAAATCGCCGAACTTTTTCTCCATTTTGCTGATGTCTTTGACTGCCGCTTTTGTGCCCTTATCAGAGTATTGCGTCAGAATGCGAGCGACTATTGCCCCAACTGCCATTTTAGACTCGCTCTCCGTTTAGATGCTTCTGTAAAGTTGCTTTGGCCTCTTCAAGTGCGCGGGCCACGTTGCGCTCTATCTTGTCTTTGTCTTTGTCAACAACACGCCACACAAGGCGTGAAGCCTTGCCAAAGCGGTTGCCCAAAGTACGCAAGAACTGGGCAGAGCCTGTGCGGTTTGCTGTTCCCTTTGTCTTGCGGCCTGCGACTTCAAAAATCGCGCCAGCTGCAGACTTGTTAAGCAGCGCACCAGACGAGGTTGTGTAATCACCTTTGCGGGCTTTGCCTTCGGCTTTAGTCTTACGAATGCCAGCCTGAATGACGCCAGTGTTCCAACCAGGCCAACCAGCACCACCGCGAGTTGACCTGCGCGGTCTGGCAGCGTCGTTTGGACGCCAGCCACTCATTGGGGTGCCGCTTGGTCCGTAGCCGCTGGCCTGTGATACAAGTGCGCGAGCATCTCGTTCAGCGCCAGCAAGCTCGGAGTTGATGACCTTGTTGAACTTTCTGACTGCGTCTTTGTCGAACTCTTTGAGAGCCGTGAGTGTTTCGTAAACCCCCGTGAGAATGATTGCGTCGTCAGCCATTGTTCTTTTTCGCCCGTTCTTTTAGGTAGGCAGTTACAGCTTCGAGTACCCCCTCGGGGGCATCAAGCAAATCAATCGGTGAAATGCCAGTTTCCACCGAGATAGCCGCTACAGTGTAGGTTAGGCTATCTCGGTGGACCCGAAAGAATCGTCGGAGTCAAGCTCCGCTGAGATAATGGTGTCTAAAAAATCTGGACCCCACGGTTTTACCACGATTCCAGCTGTTTGCATGGACTTCCACGCAAGCCAATAAACGTGCTCGATTTTTTGTTCTTCACCAAGTAGCTTTGGCATCCCTTTGCCGTATTGCTGCTCGAATCCAACGATGACGCGAGGTGTCAGTTTGTATGAAGCCTCGACGCCGTCGGTGGTTTTGACCTTAATTGATAAGCCGTCCATTTGTTCCCCCTTGTTAGGTTATGCTGTTGTTTTTGTAATAACTCCGCTAATCGGCCATGTAACCGATGCGGTCGCGAGTTCTCCGACGGCTCCATTGAGCGGAGTCCATTCGGAAACCAACGCACTGAAACTGTATGCAGGGTTCGCTGTTGTTACTGCCCCAGCCACTGGCTTGACGGTAACTGAGACTGCAGTGCCGAGTGTCGGAAAGATGACAGACTCCAGAGCACCAGCTGCGTAGTCTTGGTTGAACTCAATAGACACGCTGTTGTCGGCAAGGCCAGCAACGCGAGTGCGTGCCGTGTTGCCAAACGCAGTTGTTTCGACGACATCAAATGTCGAGCCAAGAGTCACAGAAGTGACGTAGCTTGAAATGTCAGTAGCACCGAAAGTGACTGTGACGTTGGTTAGGACTAAACGGGCCACTATGAGACCGCCTTTGTGACTTCACCAGAGATTGGCCATGTAACACTAGCAGTCGCAAGTTCACCGACGGCTCCTACAAGCGGAGTCCACTCGGCCACAAGCGCATTGAAAGAGTACGCAGGGTTGTCTGCAGCTGTTGTTGAACCGTTTGGCTTGACTACTACTGCAGTGACTGTGCCGACGAGAGAGCTTGTGCCGTTGATTGTTGCTTCAACTGAAGAAGCCGCGTAGTCCTGTTGGAACTCGATTGCAACTGAGTTGTCGCCAAGGCCGCCGACGCGTGTGCGTGCAGTTGAGCCAAAAGCTGTTGTCTCGATGACGTCGTCTGTTGTTGTCAGCGTGACTGAGGTGATGTGGTCTGAAAGATTGACTGCGTTGATTGTGACAAACGCATTTGTTAGGACTAAACGGGCCATTATTCGGCTCCTTCTGCTTGTGTTTTGACGGGGCTATTGCTCGATAGGTGCCCACCACTGACAAGCGCAGCGATATTGAGTCCAGCTTCTAGCAATTCTTTTTCGGCGATTTGGTCGCCTTTTTTCTTGTTGGGCACCGTAAAGGTGTCCGAGGTGATTGTGTATTGCATGTTAGTCTCCTTGACCCCATACGGTTAGTCGGTAGCGATAAGAAAGGTAGTCGATGTCGCCCATTTGATAAGTGCCAGACTCAGCTGATGTGACTCGCAACGTGTTGCAAGCACCACCAAGAGTGCGGTCTGATTCAATAGCCGCCTTGATTGAGTTATCACCAGAACCCGCTAGATACGTGTCTAGCTTGTCCTGCCCTGTACGCTCGGAAAAGCGCTGGACGATGACGAACACATCAAGATTGGCTTGGTCTAGACCGCGGGCGTTGTTCAAGTCGAAAGTGAAATCGAGCTGGCCAACAACCACACACGGCGGGACGATTACGTCTGGGACGAGGTCGTAACAACGCAACCCGTCGATAGAAGAAAGGTTTTGTTTAATGCCCTCGCGAATGTCGGAGATTATCATTTAACAAGACCGTTCAGCTTGCGGAATGGGCGAATCAAAGCCTCGACGTCGGGGTCTAGGCGAGATGAAAGACGCACGGTTCCAAGGTCTGGTGTGCCCGCGATGCCGAATGGTGATTGACGGCGAATGAAAAGGCGAGAAGCCTGAAGCTTGGTAGCCATTTGGATTTCGTTTGGAATCGATGTCCAACCCCAAACCGCTTTGACGCGGACTGTCTGTGGATAAAGGCGCGGGAAAAGGTAAGAGTCCACTGCAAGAATGCGAGTGTAGGGCCAGCCGCGACGTGGGTTGTTGACAGGCTCGACCATGTAGTCTCCTGCTGCCCAGATGGTCGTGTAGCTTTGGTTGAAGTTTTCGTCCGTTGCAATTTCGTTGAGCGAGATAAAGTCGTCTAGGTTGCAAATCCACCAGTCGTCTGGTGTGTAGTAGCGCGTCACTGGTGAGCCTGTTGTGCCGTCTCTATAAAAGAAGCGGCCTGTGTAGTCATCGACCATGCGGCTAGCTGTGAGGATAGCGGCTTCTAGCGCTGTGTCATCTTGAATGTCCTCGATTGCGAGGCTTGTTTTCAAGTCAGACAGCGTGCAATACGCGTTTGTTAGAGCCACGTTGTGTCCTTTTCTCTAGCTGTTTTGGTTAAGCTGCCAATCAATGTGGTGCCTTTCGTCAAGCCAGTAAGCTTTTTGGTGCGGCAAAACAGCCGCGGTGTTTGCGTAAATCGGGAAACCAAGGTGTTTTATCTTGCGACAAAAGAGCAAATCTTCACTTACCCACTCGCCGTTGATTGGTCCGTCCCAGAACCAGCACCAGTCGGTGCCTTGATTTGGGTTTGCGGCTTCGCGCATTCTCTCGAGCACGCTGCGATGAATGAGCATACACCCAGTCCCACAAGCGTCAATCTCGAAAACCGCGTTGCGCTGGTAGTCGTTGATTGGTGTCAACCCTTTTGGAGTGTCCTTGAATATTAGCGGCACAGGCATCGGGTAGATGCTTGGGTTCACGTCCCAAGCCCCAAAGTACAAGCCCGCAACAACTGGACGCTCTTTGTCATGCGCCGTGTTTATAAGCTGGTCGAATGTTTCTGCCGACAGTTGTTCGTCGGTGTCTATCAATAAAAGCCAATCTGAAGTGGTGTCATCTAGAAAAGACTTGACCACTCTGTTGCGCAACTTGCTGAGCAAACCCGAACCCTGGGCGCGAATAAACGGCCCAAGCCTAGAGCTGCGCGACTGCGTGAGCTGAACTATACGAAGTGCAAAGTCGCCGTTAACCATTCCAGGGTCACAGACACCGATTGACACTTTGTGACTTACTTTCATACTTCCCCCTTATGGGCGCAGAGCAGACAAGTCGGGGGAGTCTCGTCTGCTCTGCGCTTGTACTAAAGACCTTCGACTAGAAGGTTGGAGCTACCAAACCAGTGCCTGAGATAATCGAGGCAGCTAGAGGGTAACGACCTGCTGAGAAGGCTGCGTAGCCATAAACAACAGACTTGATTGTCAAACTGCCAGCACTAGTCGCGTCAAAGTTGAGCGCGAATGGTGAACCTGGTTGCTCCCAAAGGTGCATTTCAGGTGCGGCAACGCAGTATATCTTGTCTTGGTTGGTTGCTGCGCCAAAAGTTGTTCCAACGTTTGCATCAGTAACGATTGGGAGACCCATCAATGAATAACCTGAGTTACCGTATGATGAAGCTCCTGCTCCTGCTGCCATTGTGTTCATTGGACCGCTGGCGTTTGGTACAACCAAAGGACGGTTGTTTGAATCGACCGCAGCCAATAGATAAGCTAAGCGGCGTGGGTGCATAACCCAGTGTGATGGATTCTGGAATGCGTTTGTCTGAATCTGCTGTACAGCGTCTGCTAGCTTTGGGTAAAGAAGCTGAACTGTTGGTGCAGTTGATGTGTAAGTGATTGCGTTTCCACCTGAACCATCAAGGCCAAGGATTGTGCCTGATGTGCCAGCACCGTTGATGCACTGGTTGTCAAGTGTTGTGTGCCATGAGCGAATGAGGTCTGCAAGAATGAATGAATCGATTCCTGTTCCACGTTCAATTGCTTGGCGCGAGATGTCCTGTTGTCCAGCCACGGTGCGCACGTTGATAGTGAGCAGTGTATCGTCAGCGTCAGTTTCAGAAACTGCAGCGTTCTCTGTTGCCTGGATTGCAGTTGATGTACCAGTCGTCATACGGCTGATATTAAGCGTCATGCCTGAAGCAGGCAAGGTGTGCTTGTTTGTTGCAGCGTCTAAGAATGGACGTCCTGCGCGAGCTAGCGGTGCGGCTAGGTCTGTGAGATATTGAGGTACTACCAAGCCTTCAAAAGCAGCTGTACCGACATCGCGTCGCTCCAGTGCCTCTTCTTTCATGTGGCGTGCAAGACGCTCGTTTGCTGCATAATCGTTCTTGAATTGTGCGTTGTACGCGTCCTTCACGAATGATGCTTCAGCCTGTGGTGTGTATGTGCGAGCTTCAGAGATAACGCGAGCGCCACCTACTGCTGGAGTTGCAACTGGTGCAACTGCTGCGCGGATTTCTGCAGCCTTGACATCGGCATCAGCCTGTGTCTTTAGCTTTTCGATTTTTGTATCGAGTGAACGTGACTCTTCTACAAGAGCGTCAACCTTCTCGGTCTCCTCTGCAGTAAGGTCGGTGCGGTTCTCTTCAGCTACTGCTTCAAGAACTGCATCCATTTCTGCCTTTACTGCATCACGGCGCTCGATTACTTTGTCAAGATATGACATTGTATTCTGCTCCTTATGTGTTTGGATTCGAGGTGGTGGCGATTTCGCTCACGGCGCTTTTGGGGTGTGAGTCTCGCTCCGACTTCGGTATCTGCGGGCTATTTGCCAGCAGAATGCTACTTTGTGCTGTTGATTATCGCTTTTGCAAGGCGAAGTGAGATAGAGCGCGGTGTCGCGGCTTCTTCTTCCATTTCGTCCTCATGAACTGCAGCTACGTCTTCAACAGGCGCTTCTTGTGCGCCCATCAATGCGGCCATCATCTCGACGGCTTCCATGACGTATTCGTGCCCTTCAGACATCTTCTCAAAGACGGTCTGCAAGACTATGAGCGACTCGCCCGAGACCTCGCGGCCCTCTTTCACAGCTTGAATCGCACTGGCCAAAGCCTCGCGGGCTTCGACCGAGGTGGTTGGGTACGCGGGGTAAGTGACTACTGATACATCGCCGTCGGCCAGTGACACTTCGGTCAGAGTGCGGACTGTGCGGTCTGTGTTGTACTTTTGGCGTATGACGCGGAATGCAAAGCTCATCTGGTCAACGTCGCCGCGTTCAATGAGTGTGTACAAGTCGCGTGCTTCGCTGGTGTCTGGTAGTTCTGCATCGAATCTTAGGCCGAACTCGTCTTCAGTGAGTCGAAGGGTGTCGTTTTTGGTGCGTGCGAGAGGCAATCCTTCATGGTTGATAAGAAGGCGCACATCAGGTGTCTCGCTTAATGTCTTGCGGAAAGCGCCAGGTGCGATGTACTCTGTGAATGGAAGCGGCACGCTTGCGTCGTTAAAGACTGCAGCATAGCCAGACAGGCGCATTACACCGTCGTCCTCTTGGCGCGTTTCTACTTTGCGCACTGTGAAGGTGCGGCGTTCAATCTTTTTCATCTTGCTCCTGTCTTCCCCGACGGAATCTCGCTTGGCAACTTCTCCACCAGGTTCCATATCCTCAGAGATGGAAACTGCGACCATTTGGTCGATTGCGTCTTGCTTAGTGTCGTGACAGGCGAGCGTTGTGTAACTGCCGTCCGATTCTTGCTTTACTGTCGCCCAGCTCGAGCAGTCGCTTTGCTGGTCGGAAACGAAATATGGCATTAGTTGACCTCGTAAACTGATGATGGGTTTTCGGGGTCAATCGTTGAGACCTGCTGCAACTGACCTGTTGGAACACCAGTGTGATTCATCGGTGGCAGACCCACTGCAGCAAGAACTGACTTAGGGTCAAAGCCGACTTGAATCAAGTTGGTGGCGATTTCTGTTCTGAGCTTCATACCGACGTCTTTTGCATCCTTTGAGTCGATGTTCTGCAACGGAACTCTGTATTGGTCGCCAGACTCGCCAAGAGGCGCTAGGTCTTCAACCGAGCGGACGTCGTTGAGTGACAAGAAGCCCTCATTGAGTCCTTTTGTTTAAGCGTCGTAACGCTCAAGTGTAGTACCACGAAGCAAAGCATCGAGGTTGAACTTGATAAAGCCGTCAGACTCTGGCAATAGTGCTGAAAGTGCTTGCTCCAGGCGCTCCAACAGTGGGCGCAGCGAGTGCTGCACGAAACTGAGGTTCTGGGCCTCAACGCTGGCAAAAGACATCGCTCCAGCCACTGGGTGTCCGAGTAGCGAAATCGGAACGCGGAAAAGGCGTGCGATTTCTTCGACTCCAAAACGACGCACTTCGAGAAGTTGTGCATCGGCGGCGTTGAGTGTTAGCGGCTTGAATGAAGCGCCACCAGTCAAAACGCCGAGCTTGCCTGCGCGGTATGGGCCAGTGTGGCTCATGTTCCAGTTGCGGGCGATGTCCGAAATCTGCTCTTCAGTCAGTTCGCCTGGAGACTCAATAACGCCGCCTGGGTTCGCTGCATTACCAAAGTAACTCGCGGCGTAAACCTCTGCTGCCATCGCAGAGCCCAAAGTGATGCGAGCGGCCGCGATTGGACCAAGGCCCAGAAGCTGGCCTGGAAGCCTAAACATCGGAATGTGCAGTATCTCGTTCTTTGTGAGCACCATCGTCTTTGTGGACATCGGGTCAAAAGGCTGTGCGTTGTCGTAGAACTGGTTGACTGGGTCTTGTGCGTTCTGACCAAGAGTGACTATGTATTGAATCTCGCCCATTGGGTCTGGGCGGCGAATGCGGACTTGGAGTGGGTTGATGCAGTAGAGCTCTTTAACATCGCCCATGTCGTCGCGCACTGTCAAAACGAAGGCGTTGCCGTGCAGGTTTAAAGACGAAATGACTTGCTCGTAGAACTCCAAACGCGTAGCTTCAGGGTTCGGTTTTGTCACCCACTCTGGCATTTCGCCGTACACTGACGCGTATGAGATTCGAGCGCGACCTCTCCGCACGTAAGCAGAGAGAGGTAAAGAACTAATTGTATCACCTAAAAGGCGCACACAAGCATAAACGGTGGACATGCGGATTGCCGTGTCGGAATTGACGTCAACGCCAGCTGGGGTTGCATACAAAGCACGACCAGGCAAAAACGGCTCTAAGAACTGATTGTTCGACCGTTGTTCGCCTGCTTTACGCAGTCTGTTCGATAGGCTCATTTAGTGACCTTTTCTATTTCGAGTTGGTGTTGATTCTTGCGGCTGACCCAAACCATGCCGACGTCAGCGGTTGGTCTTAGCATTGAAGATTTCCAGCCGTCTGTCTCCCAGTGATGCGCATTCGAGGTGCGCCAACTGCGAAAATCGAAGTCGGAAAGGTCGAACCACTCACTTGGTTGTTGTAGGTGGTGCTCGATAAACTGGGGCGCCACGTCCGTGTAGCCTAAACCAGCCAGGTACTGCAGCTGCTTTTGGTGCTCGTCCAGTGTGGCCAAAGTCCACTCGAAAGCCAATACCCCATAAGCTCGAGTCATGCCTTTCAGAACGTTCCACTCTGCGCCCTCAACGTCTATCTTGATGAGGTCGGGGTGCCCGTACTTTGCGGCTAGCGCGTCGATAGTGACCGTGCTTGCGGAAGTTGTGGTGTAAGGCTTGCCGTTGTAGGGCATTCGGTCTGACGTGAGCCAGTCCTTGTTCAGGGTGCTCAAGCCGTCTTCTTCAGCCTCATAAAACTCGACCAACTGGTCGTTGGTGTCCGAAACCGCACACCTGAGCGGTGTAACGCGAGAGTCGTAGATGAAGCTCTTGACCAACTGGGCAAAAACGCGAGACGGTTCAACCGCCACGACTGTGTAGCCCAACTGTAGCCCTGCAACTACCGCGTCGCCTCGGTTGGCGCCGATATCAAACAGAATCAAGATTCGACTCTATTGCTTTGCGGTAGTGCGGCGCTAAGTCTTTGCGTTTGATTAGCGACTGAAACAGCTGCTTGGACTCTGCAGCGCGACCAATCCACCAACCACTGACGGCTTTTTCAAACTGCAAGCGGTAGTCGTCTGGTTCTAGACCGAGACCGATTGCCGCAAAGGTGTAGCACTCTTGCCAGTTCTTTTGGCGTTCATGAAACTCCGATAAAAGAAAATATCCTTCTGCTTTGTGCGGCTGGTAGGCCACGGCTTGCAGAAGCGCGTTTGACACGGTTGCGAGTCGGTCGTTTTGGTCGTTAAAGCAGGTCGCGAGCCTGAGCAGCGAAAGGTAAACCAGGTCTTGGTGCGATTCGTAGCCGTACTCTGCAGTGCGCAAGTAAAAAGAAACTGCACTCGCGGTTTGTCTGAGCTTTTCGTACTCGGCCGCAACTTGAAAGTTGAGTTCTGGGTTGAACGGGTCACGTGACAGACTGACGATGAGTGATTCAATGAGCATCAAGCGCCTCAACAATCATGTCCTCAACAATGGCTCTCGGTGTGCGCAACACAAAAGCTGCGTTGTCCTGAAATCCAAATGAAATAAGAAGGTCGCCCTCAAAAACTGCAGCGCCAACGCAAAACTCGATGTGCCCGTCTAAGAAACTAAACGGCTTGCCAAGACCGACCAAGTTGAGCTGGTCGTCCCAGATGCACAAGCGGTGACGGTAAAGGCCGTCCTTCTGCTCGAGGTAATTCTTGAATAAGTCTACTTCGTGTGTGATGCTGATATAAACGTTGCCCCAGCGAATAAGCTGTGACCCGCCTCGTTGGTCTTTGTTGGGCTGTATGCCCTGCTTGACTGCGAGTTGAACGCACTCATTATCTTGAAGCTCTACAACCTCGACTGGGCTGGTCCACTTGATGAACTGATTTGGTCTGTCCAAGACTGGCATCCAGTTTTTCTCGCAGTACGAATCGCCTGGTGCTGGTGCTGGAATGCGCGTGCGCTTGGTTTCTTTTGCGCTCCAGTTTGATTTGTCAATCTTGATGACCGACTTCTCCATGCGACCGACACCGCTTGTGGTTGTATCTCTACGAACCCCAATAATGCAGTATTCGCCGTCCCACTGCACCAGTCTGGCATCTTCAAGCCCTACAAAGTCCCAAATCGGTGCGTGCAGTTCAAGCATCTCAACCTTGGCGTGGTCGGTTATTTCAAGGTCTGGGTTCAACTTGCAGATGTAATTCTCTGTGACCAGTCGCTGGTCTTTTTCTGGATGTAGGTAGCCAAGGGGACCCCACCGAGATGGAAATCGCTGGCTAGCTTCTGCGTGGTAAAGCGTGTAATTCACGTGACGCAGATTGACAAGTATGTCGCCGTCAGAGTCCACAAAAACTGATGGGTTCATCAAGCCTGTGCCCGACGTAAGCCCCTCTGAAATGACGAGTGGCGCTAGCTTGCCGCCATGTTCTACTGCCTTCTGTACT
>Ga0181349_1000710_pt1 | contig 14269 bp, 15 predicted proteins | sample Su13VDMM110SD_FD_130106 | JGI IMG/M metagenome (GOLD analysis project Ga0181349, IMG submission 130106) | Freshwater viral communities from Lake Michigan, USA - Su13.VD.MM110.S.D | ecosystem: Environmental > Aquatic > Freshwater > Lake | place: USA: Michigan | collected 2013-07-16 | reverse complement strand
TACTGCTACAATTAAAGATCCGGCCTACATTTGCGGAACAATGGCCGGATCAGTATCAAGCAGGGCTGAGTAAAGGCAAAGCCCGTGTGTTACGACTAGAACAAATAAGAACACAGAGTGTGACAATGACTGACATCTTGGGCACACGTCCAGAAGTACTAGAATGGTGGATGAAAATTGCTTGATTCAATTGAAATAGATCTGCAAGGTGCAGACAACAACATGTTAACTGTGTACATAGACGTTGCGGACAACAGTCTCAGCCGTAAATGGCTCACAGCATTAAATAATATTGTGCGTAACAATCTACATTTAGAAAAAAATTATTGTTGGTTAGGCTGGGCTGAAAGTGCTCGAGATACAGAATACTTATGTACTCAGATCAATCGTAGTATACATGCAGTTAATTCTGCCACATTAGGATATGTTATACAAGACTTCTTTTCACCTGCTAACACCATTGCCGATAACGGTGGAATTGATCATGCACACATGAATCATTTGCATCGTTACTTTGAAGACTTGCAAGGCACAGCAGGTGCAATGAGTCCTTACTATACTGCCGCTGATGATTACACTCGTTGGCACATACGCCAATTAAATCTCTTGTGTCATGAACTTGAAAGTCTAGTGTTAAGTATACGTAAAGCAAAAACAGCACCCGAATGGCGTAGACCCAGTCAGTTGATGTGTTGGTTACGTGCGCCACGCTATGAACTGGATGATGAAGACTTAGAATTATTTGGTATAGAAACAATCAATAGAAAACTAGGTGGTGTATATGTGGGAGTAAATAAAGCAGTGGGCAAGCACCACTGGGAGGTATTTTGCGATGAAGGTAGGGATTCGAGAATTTCAGAACTGGTTACTACGGAACTACGCTCACAGACTCAAGCGGCTGGCGACTTTGATATTGAATGGGCCCGTGATCCCGGTTCATTCCCCTGGCAAATTGCACAATTGGCAGAATTTCGAACGTGGCTTGAACGGAATGGATTCAACCCAGATGATACCGGTCTTACAATCGGCCATCCAAGTATCGGGCAAGTTGATCTTGAAAGGTCATTTGGCACCCAAGACTGGGACAACATATACCGGCAACTTAGTCAGCACCAAGACGTATATAAAATACGTACCAGTGAAGCACAAGCCACATATGAGTATCACTGGAGTGATCCTGATTATGATCTACAACAAATTAGGAGTTTAAAATGAATTGGTTTAAAAGACTTTGGGCAAGAATTACGCTAGAAATACGTTATCGTAAAAAATTAAAAGAGTTGAGAAAGCGCGATCCTTTTATCTACAGATGAATATTCTAGGCATCTCGGCAGGCTTTCACGATGCAGCCGCCACAGTTATAAACTCTCAAGGAGATATACTTTTTGCCGGCCATAGTGAACGTTATAGCAAACGGAAGAATGACGCTGACTTTGGTCAGGGCTTGCTGGATGAAGTTGTAGAATATGGTCCTGAGATAGTTGCGTACTATGAACGCCCTTGGAATAAACAATTCAGACAATGGTATGCAGGCCAAGGCATTGAATGGGATAAACTTACCACTCAACAGATATTAAAAAAACAGTTAGGTGGACAAATTGAACCTGAGCGGATACACAGTTATAATCATCATTTAAGTCATGCGGCAGGCGGCTTTCAAACTTCACCCTTTGAACGTGCTACAGTGGTGGTAATAGATGCAATAGGTGAATGGGATACAATTAGTATATGGGGTGCAGAATATGATCACAAGGGCGTGGCACGGTATACGAGATTATGGAGACAAGTTTATCCGCACAGCATTGGACTGTTCTATAGTGCAGTCACTAGCCGCATTGGCCTACACCCACTAGACGAAGAATACATCACAATGGGTATGGCAGCCTGGGGTCGTAATACCTGGTATCATGACATGCGTGAGCACGTGATAGCAGATGAGCGTGATATTCAACTGCGACACAACTTTCACACAGGAATGGGTGCGGATTTCTTAGTGGGGGCCAGTAACGAAAACATTGCAGCCGCGGCACAGTTGGTAGCAGAAGATCTTATTCGTCAAGTAATGATTCGTGCTAGAAACATGGAATTTAGTACAAATCTGGTATATATGGGTGGAGTGGCGCTGAATTGCACTGCCAACCGTATGTTAGGAGAATACTTTGACAAAATCTGGATTATGCCTTGCCCCGGTGATGCTGGTAGCAGCCTCGGTGCTGCCGCTTTGGCTCTTGGGCGTAGAATTAACTGGCGCAACAGTTATCTCGGCCATTGCATTCCAGGTGTTTATCCTGTCAATGGGTTGCTGGATGGGCTTCTTACTGAACAGATTGTTGGAGTTGCCTCCGGCAGAGCCGAGTTCGGTCCCCGCGCACTGGGAAACCGTAGCCTCCTTGCAGACCCTAGAGGCAGCAAGATCAAGGAGAAAGTAAATGCTATCAAACGTCGTCAACAGTTCCGGCCGTTTGCCCCGGTCATATTGGAGGAGTTGGCTGATACTTACTTTGACATGCCTAGTGGTTTCAAGCATAGTAGGTATATGCAGTCAGTCGCTCGTTGTAGGGTTCCTGAGTTATTTCCTGCTATCGTTCATGTTGACAATACCAGTCGTGTGCAGACTGTGCCACTGGACGGATCTGGCATAAGAGAACTGCTGGAAAAATGGTACGTGATGACTGGGTGTCCCATGTTGTTAAACACCAGTTTAAACATACGTGGTGAACCCATAGTCAACGATCGTGCAGATGCAGATCGTTTTGAACAGTTGTATGGAGTCAGGGTTTGCTCGTAATACAGCCCGACCCTTATAAGGAAATTGCTGAGTTTGCATCTTCAACAGTGTTGATCTGTTCACCTTATCATGGTATAATTAAAAATTACAAAAAACAACCAGTGGTAATTTATTCTTGTTTTGGGGAAGTATTTAACTTACCCCAAGTGATAGAGACCCTTGAACATTTCAAAGATAGTTTTACAATACTACTTGTTCACCGCGATTACCCCACAGCAGAACTAGAACAAAAGTATAATTGTAAATTTATCAAAATAAAATATGCTTATGCGTATTATTCAGACAATATGACATACGGTGACTTATATGATCACTCAGTCGAACTGAAAAAAAAGTTTTTGTCATTGAACAATCGAGCACAATGGAATAGACAGGCATTGATGCAATTTTTAATCAAATTTAATTTGCTAGATGATTTTTATTTCAGTTATTGGTGCACTGATCGATTCGGTGATGGTGTAAAAGGTATTTACGATAAAACCAATGAAATCATTGCCAGCACTTGGTTCAACAAAAATCTTGATTTAGAAAAACTCTATCAAATGCTACCAATAAAAATAGCATTGGATCAATTTGACGGCACCAACGATTGGTCAATGGGCGAAACATTGTTTTATCAAACAACCTTTACATCATTTGTTAATGAGACATTCATAGATGAAAATTTCAATGTATATTTGAGTGAAAAATGTATGAAGCCATTGGCCTATGGCCATCCCTTTTTATTGTTCAGTTCCGCAGGTGCACTCGATAAACTTCGTAATTTAGGATTTCAAACATTTGGAGATGTATTTGACGAAAGTTATGATCTAATAGAAAATCCTCAACTGAGATTCGAACATTTACTAAGAGAAACACAAAGGATTTGTAATTTAAGTTTAGCGGAACTAACAAAAATTAAACAACACGTTTGGTCCAAAATAGTTCATAATCACAACTGGTTTTGGAATCAACAGACAACACTATACAATGATGAGATTGTAACTGTGAAAATGCAAATTCAGGATCTATTGATGCGATCAACTACTGACAGTAGTCTATGTCGCATACCTGCTACGAACACTTGATGGTTATGTCTAATCTCAGGCTGTAGTTGTTGATAGAGTGAGTGTAACTCTGATAACGGCCTAGCACACAAACTTTTTGTAAGCGCCAGCACAGCCTCAAATCTTTCTTGATTGTTCTCAATCAAATCGTAGTGTTCATCAATCACACGCCCAAATGTTTTGTATCCTAGTTCACGCAAGTGTGCCATGTGATTGTGACCACTCACTGCCACAAAGAATTGATTGTTGAATATAGGTTTGAACGTCTTCTCAGTTATAAACTGCCCACCTGAGTCGTCTATATCAATCATGGTCTCTAACACAATGTTAAAATAACTGTCATTATAAAGGTCAGTCATGTTTGCAGAATAGTTGTTGTGGGCATCTGTATCTAATTCATCCACGCGAAATGGTCCGGCCGCAATAAATTGATTTACCTGATGCTGTTTGTGCGCCAAATAACCATTGCCTAAAGCACAATCAAAGTAGTCATCCTCCCTGCCCAGCAGATGTTGAGTGTAACTGAAGTATCCTTTGTGATGTAACCCATTGGCCCACAATTCACTCATGAACACTTTACGCCATAATTTATCTGTTCTACACAAGCCAGTGAACGCTTGACTTCTTAGTTGTGGATGATATTGGGCACCTGCTGATCGATCCACGGTGCGCCAATACATAAATTCCAGTTCAGGCCAATACACGCAACCAGGCACTGAGTCTGCTGAACTGTTGCCGCTGATCAACCATACCTGTGTAGGATCTATTGCATGATCAACACACAGTCGATCAATGTGTTCTCGCATGCGAGCAGGGTTATCGCCCTCGTGATAGGTAAACACCAACTGCATTTGTTTTTGTTGTATGCGAGTATATGCTGCAGAACTGATCACTGCGAGATAGTCAATGGCAAAATCAAAAAAACCAATCACCACAGGATACCAAGCGCCTGCGGGTGCATGCTCAGTTTCAACTATTTGCTGAGATATGCGGCATTGATGTAGATAGTAAAAGATCCTGGGATAGTCAAGTCGGTGCCCATCCATCTGTTCAATTAGATGATGTTGCTCTAGTGGAATGCCATTAGGCATGGGTCTGCCTGTCTCAGGATCTCTATGATCAATTGCTAGATGAATCATGTCTTGATTTGTTTTAGCATGTCCACAAGTTCAACCCACAGTACATCAGCAAAACCCCCGCGATAAAAATGATTCCAGTTATGTTCGATGATTGGCCATGTTTGTTCAAACAAGTTTTGTTTATCTTTTTCGGATAACTGATTTATGCTTTTTAATAACTCAGCAAGTTTTTCTGCCCGACGTATGTCATCTGGCTCTTGATCATAACTTTCATTCCAGATGCTGTCAAAGGTCTTAAAACCATAACTGCGTAAGTATTCCAAACTGCCCACAGTACCTGACACTACAAAAGGCATGCCCAATGCAATAGGTTTGAGTGTTTTTTCGGTTAAGTGCAGTCTGCGACCAGAATAAACAGTTTCACTAACATGATATATCAAACTTTCTGCACAAAGGTCAAATTGATCAAGCCAACAACTGCTCATGCGGGGAACATCTTCTCCGGGAAAATGTTTTGGCAATTGCATACTATTAATTACGTCTACAATGTCGGGATAATGTTGAATGTAGTGTTCGGCAACGTCGGCAATGGGTATATTTTCTACAGGACATACTAAACTGGCACTGATCCAGTTATCCATAAGTCCCAATCGCTGAAAGTGATATAGCATTAACACACGGTGTTGTCTTTTGCCGCCGATGATGCGATTGGTACTGAAAAAAGTTTTTTTTATTTGGCGCTCGGTCCACGGTGCAATCAAGAATGATCTATCATAGCCACGATACCAATCTACTGCGGCCCAGCCATGAAAGAAGTAGTACAGTGGAGTCCAATTATAATGCTTGCAAATTTTCTCTACATTTTCGCTGTTCTTTTCACTAGTGACTATATAACCGATACCATCTGGATTTGATTCATGTGCATTGATTAATAAATTTTTTACATGATTAAAAGTTGGGATGTGTATGTCTAAATGTATTGGCTCCTGGTCAAAAAAGAATATATAATTGTGTTCATGTATATCTTCCCTACCATAATTCAAAACACTATCTGGATCACTCCGTCCAAACGGATCACAAAACAACATTCTACAACCAGGGTGATGTTTGTTGATCCATGCCCAAAAAGTGTTATCATAAATTTCGTCTATTCTAATCATGTTTGATATATTTTATAGCGGCACTAAACCCAACCTGTTCCCTCATGAGCAACCAGCAGATTCAATCGAGCAAGCACAACAGCAGAGTCGTACTAGATATTTCTGGTGGATAAATTACTTATCGGACTATTCGCAGTTTGATTTTCTTTGGGAACCTGTGCCGTGGGAAAACAATCAAATGCATGTGTGGCCCAGTCAGCATCAAGAAAATGGCGGAACAGCCTTAGTGCCACACAAGTACGAACATGTAAATAGATCACATCCGGTAGTGCCTCGACGAATCGGTGTACCGCGCTTGCATATTAAACACAACCCAGATAGTGACAATGCTGGTGATATTAATGTGCGTTATGTATCAGATTACTTGGGAGTGATGCGTAGAGCATTAAGCAAGACTGATTGGGAGTACTGTTGGGTCACCAGTGACGTTTGCGATTATGACAACTTTGACTTCTCTTGGCATCCTAGTGAATGGCAACTGGACATGCTTCATGTGTTTGCCAGCAATGAACAAAAGTTTGGTGACACATTTTATGTCCATGTTCCTAGTTTTTTAGAAAAGATTAAAAATCTAAAAATACTTGAATGGTTTGATACTTTGCATTTTGTAGAAGATATCACAGTACATAGGACTCCGCCACCACTGGTCAAATACAATGACGACACAGTGGTACGTATTATAAAAAAGTACGAATTCCAATACCCGGTGGTGCAATTTTATCGACATACGCCTAGTAATGATAGTCCTACTGTTAGTCTCTGGCAAGAATCTACAAAAACGGCCATGCCATTGTGTACTGACAATTCCACTGTGATTGTTCCTAGAGAAGTTAAAAATCACATGCAACAACAAGTGTATGATTATCCATATATCAACAAAAAATACAAAACCTGGCTCAAGCCTAAACCTCAAGATATTGTGTTTATCAGTTATGATGAGCCCGATGCTGACAAGAACTGGCAGACTTTGATCAGCCGATTTCCTAGAGCACAACGAGTGCATGGTGTAAAAGGTATGGAAAACGCATTAGCCGCGGCCGCAGAACTAAGTTCGACCCCATGGTATTTTTGTGTGTTTGGAAAAACTGAACTGTATCCAGGATTTGACTTTACTTTCCAGCCTGACTATTTTCAGCAGCCTAAGCATTATATTTTTTACAGCGAGAATCGTGTGAACAAATTAGTGTATGGAGAGATGGCAATTATCATGTATAATTGCAATCTCATACTTGATAATCGTAATCAAGAATTTGGTCTTGATTATACATTGAGTTTTCCTCACGAAGTTGTACCTATTATCAGCACATATGGTAACTTCAACACCAGCCCCTACCATACCTGGAGAACAGCATTTAGAGAAGTCAGTAAACTTTATGATATGCAGGAAAAATCACCATCTGTTGAAACTGAATATCGTATCAAAGTTTGGGAAACAGTTGCTGAGGGCGATTATGCTGAATGGGCATTAATAGGATCTCGAGATGGAAGAAATTTCTATCAAAAATACAAAGATGACTTTGCGTATAGAAAAAATAGTTTTAACTGGCAATGGCTACAAAACTATTTTTCAACACTCCACGGAGAGATTAATTGAAAAAATCTAAAACAGTACGACTGACTATATCTACGTCTCTAGTTCCGAGATGTGCATGAACTGGAAGACTGATACATCCAGCAGATAATCGTTCGCTGTTGCACAAACTCACTGCAGGCATGTTCTGATATACAGGTTGTTGATGCATGGCCTTAGGAAACTGGATACCTGCTTGAATTCCTTGAGACAATAGAAATGCATAAAGATCATCTCTATAGTCAGTCACTATCACAAATTGATTGTAAACATGACTACTGACTTTGTTTAACTGTGGTAGTTGTATTTTATCGCAGTTTCCGAGTAACTTGATATACTGTTGAGCATGTTTAACTCGTTTTTGATTCCATGCATCTAGGAAATCAAGTTTAGATGATAAGATGGCTGCTTGCATAGAATCAAGGCGTTCATTCCAACCTACAATTTCGTGTAGATATTTTTCTCTACGACCATGATCTCGCAACATTTTAATGTTAGTGATAAGTGCTTTACTGCCGGTAACTGCACCAGCATCACCCATGGCTCCTAAATTTTTTCCAGGATAGAAACTAAAGCAAGTTAAGTCGGCTAGGCTTCCAATTGGGCGACCTAGATATCGGCATCCTGCACTCTGAGCCGCATCCTGGATAAGAGGAATACTGGGTGCCAGCGATCGCAATCTTTCTACATCAATTGTTTGTCCGTAGAGATCAACAAAAATGATCGCCTTGGTTTTCTCGGTAATTACCTCTTTGACTTGATCTAGATCCATGGTATAATATTGATCGATATCGACAAAACAAGGCACAGCACCAATCTGGCTAACACACTCAGATGTACTGATAAAACTCATACTGGGCACTACAACTTCATCGCCTGGTTTCACACCAACTGCCAACAATGATAACATTAACGCACTGGTACCACTACTTACTCCTGCACAATCTTCAGCATGAGTGTATTGTTTCCATTTGGTTTCAAAATTCTCAACCTCTATACCACCAATGAATGCACTATTGTCAATACATCGTTTGATCGCGGCATCTATAGAACTTTTGGCCTCTGTATATTCTTGAAACAAATTTGCGTATGGTATGGTTATCTGCATGTGACTGGTCCTTGATCCCATGGTATGCCAAACTCCTCATCATCCAAGGCCTGATTGATCAGCCTACTTACTACATGGTCAAAAGCGTCTAGGTACCCTACATCAGGGGGCATTGGTCTTATTGTTTTGCCTGATTGTATGAAATCTCGAACCACATTCTCTACACTGCTGTTGTTGATGTTTCCAATAATATATCGTTCAGCACCAGGCCGATCTAAAAATCCACTTTCGTGATATACATAAACATCGCCTTTTACGTCAACTGCTACTGCAACTTGCGGAAAACTATGTGGTACCATCTCTTTCCAAGAGATCATTTTTAATGCACCTGAGTTTTTCCCACGTACCAATGATTCTAATGCATATCCAAAATCCCAATGTGTAGTAGGCCACTTGTTTTGTTTGAAATCTTTGATTCGATCAAAAATATCAACAAGTTGTGCTCGTTCCTCATCACTGACTATGCGAACATTCTGGCTGAAATCTTCTCTCAGAGTCACAAAGTCAACAGGACGATTGGCACAACGATTGATACGATCAATAACATCAATCAACTTCAATACATCTTTGGAAGACCCCGGAAGGATGATCCAATTTACTCCTACACGCACATCAACTGTTGAATTGATGTAATCAATGATGTTTTGTATGATGCGATCGAAACTTTCCGAATGTCGTGTTACTTTGAATGCACTATCTGCATCCACTCCGTATAAACTGAATCTAACCGCATAGAGATCTTTCATGCCGGGATTTTTCTCTATATACTTGGTAGTCATCATGTAACCATTGGTATAGAGTTGCATTTTGTAACCACGCTGTTTGCCATAAGTGATGATATTACCTAGATAGCGATTAGTTAATGGTTCAAGCCCACCACTGATTCTAAATCTATCATCCCAGAATTGATCAGTCTTGGGATCTTGATCGATGATCTGTTTGAATACATCAAACCCGTGTTGTTCAAACTTCCGGTCGTACTTGGCAACAGGATTACGGCCACAAAAATTGCAGTAGAACATACAACTCATGCCAGTATATAACCCAATGCGATTTGGATACATATAATGATGATCTATAGCCGCATGCAATGATCCATTGTCTAGCAATGGTTGGACAGTATTGGTCCAGTACTTGGTTCCTTCTCCATCAAACAAGATATAATTCTGTGCTTTAACATCTTGCCGGAGCATTTGTGATAACTCACGCAATTGATCTACAGAGATGTTCAATGTGGCTGCTATTTTTCTTTGAGTCACAAAAGGATCATCGGCCAACATTTTACATACTTGTGCGGACACAGGGTCCAGGTGAGAAATATCAGAATCCTGATCAACAGTGACGGAACTATGGGTGTAACCTAATCTTGACATATTCAAACGCAATCTAATAGTTGATCCATGATGTATTCTACTTCGAGATCAGTGAGTTCGGGATATATAGGAAGACTTAAACAACGCCGACTTAGTGCAGATGCTGGACTCAGTAGATCTGGACCAGCAAGATGTTGATATGCTGGTAATTCATGCAGGGGTTCAGCATAGTGTACCTTGGTTTCGATCTTGCGTATAGCAAGGTTACGTTGCACAATATCTCTGGCATCCACTTCAATCACAAACTTATGATAACAATGCGTTGAAAAGTTGGTATCGTCGATTAGTGTACGTATGCCTGTGTTCTTTAATCGTTTAATCCAGTGATTAGCAATCTCAGCCCGGCGTTTTTGCCAAGCATCAATATAACGTGTCTTGATCATCATCTGAGCACAATCTGTTTCACTCATTCTGGAGTTTGACCCGATTTCAGCATGGCGAGTGTGCTTGCCATTGTTCACCCAGTTTCTTGCATAGTCCAGTAAATTTCTATCATCTGATACTATGGCACCACCATTGCCATAATTGGCCAAGTTCTTGGTAGGATCAAAACTGATGGCTGCGGCACCACCTTGTCTCTTGCAGTCGTTGCTTAACCAGTGCTGGGCCGCATCTTCAATCAACAAGGCTCGACTTTCGACTGGCCGCATGTCACGCAAGGCCGCACCATACAAACCCACAGCGCACACAGCATGATAGTGTGTGTCCAAGTCATTGACCATCTTTTTCACGTCAATCTGTCCGTAGTAGTCGGTGTCCCTAATTATAACTTGCCATCCTGCTCGTATGAAAGCATTGGCAGTGGCCGGATAGGTCAATGCAGGTACAACCACAGTGGGAGGCTTAACAAACGCCAAGTCCTGATCACAATAGAACCCGGCTATGATCTCAAGTGCTTGTGTGCCTGAGTGGCAAGTCACAGCATAACTCACATGATTCTTCCTGGCCAGCCAGTTTTCAAATTCAGCAGTATAGTTACCGCCCATGAGAATACCTGAACGCAATACTTCATCTGTTGCATCTAGGATTTCTGTTCTTAGGGTATTATACTGTTTTCTTAGACCAGTAAACGGGATAGTAAGGCCGGTGGTTGTCATTTGTTCCAGTATGAAGATTCACTCAACCACTTGTAGTAATTTTGGAATCCTTGTTCAACGTCTACTTTGGGATCAAAGCCCAAGATCACTCGTGCTCGATCAATACACAAAGCACCACGTGTGGGGAAGTCCGCATCTCTGTCACGACATTCAATAGTACCTTTGCCCACAATCTTCACAATCATTTCTGCGGCTTCTAGCAAACTTACTGAATGCGATTTGGTAATATTATATGTACGATTTGCCGCCATAATTCTTGTTGCCGCCGCAACAATACCATCTGCCGCATCATCAACATACGTGAAGTCAAGTGTTTCTGAGGCTCCGTTAACTCGGAGAACATGACCACGCATGGCCTGGAGCATAAACTTTGCAACCACCCGGTCTTCCACATCAAGTGGGCCATACACAGCACTAGGGCGAACAATAGCATAATCAAAAGCACCGCGTCTATGGTAGTCTTTGACAATATCTTCTCCTGCCAGTTTCATGATGCCGTATTGACCAATGGGCTTGCACACTGTGTCTTCTTCCACTTGGTCTTCAAAATCTCCGTACACCATGCTTGAACTTATATATACCACACGCTCTACACTGTGTGATTTGGCACTCTCACAAATGTTCATTAAACCTTCAATCATGACTCTGGCACCTACAGCAGGGTTGGCATTCACAACCTTCTGTCTAGGGAAACTCGCCATGTGGATAATAACTTCGGGTTTGTGTTCTTCTACCACACGATCAAACGCTTCTGCATCTGCAATATCAGTGCGATAAACGTCTAGTGTCTTGATCTTTTTGCCGCGCTCATCCAACAAGTACTCTAGTTCGTCTTGCGGAATGATGCCGTAGTTGGTCATGATATCCACAATCACAACTTCGTGTTTTCGGGCTTCTAGTCGTTGTACCACATTATGGCCAATCAAGCCCATGCCACCGGTTACTAAGAATTTTGTCATACGTGTATATTTTTTTTCAATAATAAATGTAAATCTCTAGTATTACTAGGAAACTTTTCAAACCCATAACATTTTAAATTTAAATTATGATCTTTTATTAAATGACCCTGTATCACACCTTCTTGAACCAAGGTTAAATTTAAAAAATCAAGATCAAAATTGTAGTTGTTTACAACAGCATCTACTATGATTGGAAGATACCAATTGAATTGTAAAATTTTAATTTGAATAGATTGCCATTCTCGATATACGTCTCTCCAATGCGGTACTCTTTCGTCTACTATAGTTTTGTCAAGGTATTTAAAAATGCGTCGCAAACACTCTTCGCCGTTGTACCATAATTCTTTTGAATCAACGTAAAGATGATCAATGGTTCGATCAACTTCTTTAAGATATGTATCATCAACTTTAAAATAATTAAAATTTAAAGCAATTAACTCTCTTAAGTCCCATATATTTTTATCAATCTTACTAAGTGAATCATGGAAATATGTTTTTAAAAAATCTGTTAAAAATGAATTTTGAAATAAATCTAATGTTTCTAATGATAAATTTTGATTTGTTGTTCTATCAGGGTGAATGTGTCTTTTGCATAAAAAATACCAAGGGTCACTAGAACTTTCAACAAAAAAAATCAATGGATTAATCTTGCTGGCAAATTTTAAACACAGTGCATAATCCTGATTTGATTCAAGTAGGTTATCTGTATATGTTCCTGCTCCATACATTGAACAGTTTTCTAGATTGTTTTGATCGTTAGATAAAAAATTAGACCATTCTTGAAATCCTATACAACAATTTTTCCTAAAAAAATGAGCATTAATTCCGGTATTAGGATTGTGTGGTATTTTACAAAATCCCAATTTTGAATTCCAAAAAGTTTCGTGACCTGCTAACCAATGATAGGACCATGATAAAAAAGTTAATCCTATGCTGTGTCTACTAGAAAATACAGGATAGTTTGTCATGACCCTCATTTGATTTGATAACATGTGTATACTTTTTCGTCCATTACAATACGATCTCCTGCTCGAGTAAAGTCCCAATACCACCCATTTTTATATGTGCCTGATGCGCCATATGTTTCTTCTAACCAAAGCAGTTGCTCACTGTTGGGCACACCGTTTTGTTTGTACAAAGTCATAGGCACAAACTGTTCACCATCCCACACCTGTTTCTTCACCGGAGGGGGCAGTGTGACTTCAAGATCTACATATTCTATTTGTTGAGTCCACCCCATTTAAGGCTCCAAAAAGTTTGATCTGCTTCTTTCAGCCTGGCCACAACATAGTAGCGATAGCCAAATGATGCCATGTCTGGTTGTCGAGTCCAAAAGGGGGGTTCTACTGCATTAGCCATGACCCAGTCACCGGCTTCGCTTTGTTGCCATTCATATAAAGGTTGTGCCGCATACAAGTCTGGATCTTCTACATCACCCATTGGAAAGTGATGTACAACCACGTCGCTGTACACAACTGCAACTCCATCAATTACTTTGACTTCGCGAGGCTTAGATAGATTGGATTGTTCGGAAAGATACTTGGCCATACACTAGTATAGCAGATGGATCAAGTTTTTGCAACTAGATCGGTAACCATTGGAAAGATTGCGGCAATGGCTTGAGCGCAGGCCACAGCCACCTGTTGATGCTCTAATTGTGTGCCGATGGCACTACGCAGTTGAATAAAGTGAATCCATGAACGTAAGGTGCCCGCCATATACAGTCGACTTTGGATCAAGCCTTCGGGTAGCACAGCACGAGCCTGTTCCTTGGCAATACCGTTTTTAATTGCCCACTCATATTCATGCTGGGCCGCATAGATAACTCGCTGTTGAGCACGATACCATTCCGTCTCCAACAATTGACCGGCATGCTCTATGCTGTTTTGTCGATTCGTTGGGTCCTGGAGTCTTCCACTGCGGGTAACAAACTCAAGATCCGTTGTCGGGTCAGCATATCGTTGACTAAATTCTTGGAAACTGAAACTTCGGTGTCTGAGGATTTGCCGTGCAATATCTCGTGTTGTCGTAATTTCCATGCAAGCTGAAACCATTTCGAGTGGACTCCAGTGTTGGTGTCGCACAAGGT
>Ga0181349_1000708_pt1 | contig 14302 bp, 27 predicted proteins | sample Su13VDMM110SD_FD_130106 | JGI IMG/M metagenome (GOLD analysis project Ga0181349, IMG submission 130106) | Freshwater viral communities from Lake Michigan, USA - Su13.VD.MM110.S.D | ecosystem: Environmental > Aquatic > Freshwater > Lake | place: USA: Michigan | collected 2013-07-16 | reverse complement strand
TGGGGTAGGGCAAGCCCTGGACGAAGAACGGCTGATTGCACTCACCGTGGAAATTGACCACGATCAATATTTCTGTTATAATTCAATCACAAAAGATTTTGTTTGCCAAGGCTCGGACTTGACTGAAATACGCAAACGATTCCGTGCGAGATATCCTGACAAAGCCGCAGCCATTTATGATGGCGACCGAACAGCGGTGGCCGCATTGAAATCACAACTGCAAGAACTAAAGAAACAAAATGAAAATAGCATTAGCATCTGACGTGCACCTGGAGTTTGGTGACCTAGACTTTGACAACACAGACAACGCTGATGTGTTGATCCTGGGCGGTGACATCTGTGTGGGTGCGGACATGGCACAACGTGACCCTTACAATACCATGGGCGAACACTATCGTAGCAATAGATTCCATGCGTTCTTCCAGCGATGCTGTGATCGTTTCCCACATGTGATTTTTATTGTGGGCAATCACGAACACTACAATGGTGACTTTCAAAAGACCATACCACATTTTAAGGATGTGCTGGGTTATTTGAAAAATCTGCACATTCTGGAAAAAGAAACGTTTGTGCTGGATGATGTCATATTTGTTGGCGGCACATTGTGGACTGACATGAACAAAAGAGATATCAGAACCTTGCATGAAATTTCACGCATGATGAACGATTTCCGTTGTGTAGACAACAGTGCCAGACTCACTGATGGCCGTGGCTGGAACGATCGTTTTACCACAACTGACGCCGCAGATGATCATGATACCATGCTGGAATATATTCGCTTGATGATTGAAGGTAAGTGGGATCAGAAGTTTGTGGTAGTGGGGCATCATGCACCCAGTCGTTTGAGCACCCATCCACGCTATGCCCATGAAGCCATAATGAATGGTGGCTACAGTTCGGAACTGGACAACTTTATTTTGGACCATCCGCAGATCAAATTGTGGACACATGGTCACACACACGAGGATTTTGACTACTGCATTGGCAGCACTCGAATCTTGTGTAATCCCAGAGGTTACATCAACTATGAAGAAAGGGCAGACACATGGCAACTGAAAACAGTAGAAGTATGATGCAGTGGTTGCGTTATTCAGGATTCAGTGTTATAATACTAGGAAATCCCGTTCATTGGAGTCTCTTGCCTTGGTGGCGACGAGAAGCCAATGACGGATGGCCCAGTCCCAACGAACGCACATACAGCGTGGGTTGGATGTTTTTAACTTTGAGAATGTGGATTGATGATGGAAGCTGGTAAAACAAAAACTCGTTTTGACATGGAACAAGAAATCATGCAGGTCTGGCAAGTGCTGGATGATATCAAGCTGTTGAGTGCCCGCGAAGGTACTGACCAAGCAGACTGGGACGCAGTGACTCGACTGTATCAAATTCGTTTTGAAACCTTGTTTGAAACGTTTGAACAACTGATCAAAGATCGCACCTTACTGTGATGCGCAGAATGAGCCTGACCCGTCGCCAGTGGGAACAGGTCAGTGTGTGGGTAGCCTTGAATCAACAGGTGAACGAAGTGGAAATTGTGGAATCAAAGACCACGGGTATTGGGCTTGATCACACTGCCAAGTTCTTTCACAAAGAACACATACTGTTGAGTGAGATGGACATAACCGATACATCAACGTGGTAACTGTGATGTTTACGGAATCTATTGATACTGAGCGATTTGTTTTGAGATTGCCACAATCTACCGATGGTGCCGCAGTGCATGACGCTGTGACGGATGTGATTGCGCAACTTCGTGCTTGGCCTGGCTCATGGCCTTGGGCCGGCCAGGAGCAAAGTGTGGCGGTTTCCACCGCACATTGTGATCGAGCACGTGGACGTTTTGAGTGTCAACAGAAATGGAACTTGTTTGTGCATGATCGAGTCTCTGGGCAGGTGTTAGGCAATGCGGAGTTTCATACCATACACTCAGAGTTGAACATGTGGGAACTGGGCTTTTGGACAAGAACATCACAGCAACGCTGTGGCATAATGTATGAGTCATTGACAACATTGGTTGATTGGATGAAACAAAATAATCCCGGTATTGAGATATTGACCAAACATGATGTCAACAATGTTGCCAGCATAAGGTTAGTAGAAAAACTGGGATTCAAACCAGTAGATGAATATCACATTGACGGATTCACAATTATGATGTATTCCAGTAATCCACAGGGAGTTGAATGATGAAATGGCCCACTGCAAGACTCTCTTGCCCAAACTGTTTTGGTCGCTTCTCTCGCATGCGAATACTGGGAATATGGTATTCAAAGCACAGGTGCGGAAAATGACTGATGTGTATCAGTTGTCAAAAGCCGAACTGTGGAAACTGATTGACAGCATTGGCCGTGAAAACACAACGGTTGTGGTTGCTGATTCCACTGTAAAGATTACCAATAAGTACCATGACAACACATTTCCCATCAGAACATCCTACTATCTAGATGAGTGGGATCGCATCATCGATATTGAATCTGGCTGGTACCGTAGAAATCACAACTTGGTGTTGTGCTACAACGAAGGCAAGCGTGAACATTTCTTCATTGATCCTGTGGGCCTGGTACAGCATATTGCAAACTACGAAAAACTCATGACTGAAATGCTAAAAAAATTATATGAACGATAAATTTAAACAGTTGGCCCTCGAGGCCAAGATGGCGACTGCTGACTTTGATGCAGGGTCGTACTATGTGGCCACACCAGACCGGATGCAGAAACTCTGCGAGTTGATTGTGCGGGAATGTGCTGGGCTCAACAAACAACAATCCTATGAACTGATGGGTGTGATTGCCGACGTTGAAAACGACAATGCATTTGATGATGTGTGCTTGACGTCAGTAAAACAAGTAGAACAATACCTAAAGGGCAATGATTTACTAAAACATTTTGGAGTTGAACAATGATTTACAAAATGCCGTACGATATATGGAACAAGGTAACAACTTTTCACTCACCCGATGGCAAAGGTGTACATGCTGGCAGTGAATTGGACATAGAGGATTTTGCCAAAATTATACAAAAAAACTACGGTTTGAAAGATTTAGGCGAAGGCGATTTTCCAGAAGATGATAATGAACCTGCTTGGCTCACACCCGGCGGCGGCGAGTTATATCATTATCGAGTTGTAAATAAAAAATTGTTTGCTTGGTTTTTAATGAAGTGGAGTTGAATTATGAAAATTTTTATTAGCGGGTATAGAGATCATTGGATCTCACCTTACACCATGCTAGACTACATGTTCTTCTGGACTGACTGGTCCAAGTGTTCTCGTTGGACTACGGAACAATCACTTGAAGATCATCGCCGAGAAAAATCTCTGTATGTGGAACGTCCAGACTGGTGTGAAAAGTGGGCGGACCGTCTTGAGCCCGTTAGCCGGGGCATCATGTGGGTGCTGGATCGTGTGCATCCAGCCATCAACTACATTAAGATTGACCGGTATGATACCTGGAGCATGGATTCGACCTTGGCACCCATCATCCTGCCCATGCTCAAGCAACTGAAAGAAAAGAAACATGGTGCACCGTTTGTGGATGATGAAGATGTGCCCGACGAACTCAAGTCAACCGCTGCACCAGCCAAAGAAAACGAATATGACACAGATGCCCATCACTTTGCACGTTGGGACTGGGCTATGGATGAAATGATCTTTGCATTTGAGTGCAAGGTAGATGACTCCTGGCAAGATGCTTTCCGCGAAGGTGAACATGATATACTATGGGTGCCAGTAGATCGAGATGGCAACGAAGTGCCCAAGGGCGAGCACAAGTACTATCACATGGACAAAGGCCCCAAAGACACTTACCAGTGTGATTACGAAGGCATGCGAGTGGTAGAAACACGCATTCAAAACGGCTTTCGACTGTTTGGCAAATACTACCAAGGATTGTGGGATTGATGTTTGGTTCTAACTACAACGATCATAGATCCAAACTGGGATACTCGGTTAGAACCACCAAAGAAATGGACCAAGCATTTTACGCTCGGGCTAAGTGGGCTTTAGAGTTTGCTTGGTTGCCACATCGTTGTGATGTTACTGGACAAATCATTTGGTTGCAATTGGCCTATTGTGGTCGGGCTAGATGGACTGGTCCCGGTGATGATGCTGTAGAAACTCGTTGGCATGATCGCTATGAACATTTGATTTGGACATTAAAAGGTCCGTACGGATGAAAATTATTCGAGTTGAGCCTACTGAAAAAACTGTGTCCTTGACTTGGATGATTGGTGCTCAATGCAACTATGATTGTATGTATTGCCCGAGTTGGTATCACAACAATGATGGTCCGCATCACACACTTGAAGATTTAAAAACCACTTGGTTGAATTTTTATTCAGCTACATGTGATAAAAACTTACCTTACAAAATTTCATTCACTGGTGGGGAAGTCACTGCCAACAAAAACTTTCTTCCATTAATTGAATTTATGCGACAACAAAATGTCAGCATGCGCATGTTGCTGACCACAAATGGCAGCGCCAGCAACCAATATTATCAACGCCTGGCTGCCCTGGTAGATTCCATCAGCTTCAGCACACATTCTGAGTTCTTTGACGAAAAAAAGTTTTTTGAAAAAGTATTTTTGGTCGATCAACAAATGATACGCCCAGAAAAAAGCGTTCATGTGAATATCATGGACGAATATTGGAACGGAGATCGTATTGAATTGTACAAACAAATGTTGAACAATCGTAATGTAAGTTATTCTGTAAATGCCATAGACTACAGTTTAAAAATTAGAGATTTTCCTTTGCAGAAAGGCAGATGGAATCTTGTTGGATAACGATCATTGGAACTACAACTGTGTGATTACCACAGACAGCGGTGAGCAAAGAAAAGTCTATGCCAACTGGATTCACAACAATGATTTGGATCATTGGCAAGGATGGCAGTGTGATGCAGGGGTAACTAGATTCTACATTGACGACAAATTGGATGTATGGAGTGGAGAGTGCAAAAATGATTTCTTAGGTAACGCATTGACACAGTGGACAGTTAAACCTCATACTGTGTGCAAGAGAGAGACCTGTACTGGCTGTACAGATGATTTATTGACAAGCAAACACCAACCGGAATAACTTATGGGTAATGATGTATTTGAAAACATGACAGCGGATTTGTTGGCCATGGACGCCAGAGTGGAACGTGGAAACAGTATTTTACAAGCAGAATATGATGCCTGGCGTGATGAGTTTGTGTTTGATGGCATACGGGGCATAAGATATGGACAAAGTTTTTGCAATCACTTTGGCATCACAGATTATGTGCTGTTTTACATGCTGGACTGGGGCAAGGCAGACCAACACATAAGGAAGTTGTACCTTGCGAAGTGCTGATCACACACATGGCATGATCTTGCATTGGCGGTATCATGACAATGAAATGCAACGTTGGAATCACATGCTGGCTGACATAGTGCAACAGTTTGGTTTGCCCGGTGACAGATATGTCACTGAAATCACCTCAGAAGACATGACCTTTTGGTTTCGTGATCACCGCGATGCCTTGCTATTTAAACTATGCCATGGACACAGTAGACTACGTCAGGCTTAACTGCGATGCTCAACGGGCTCTGGCATACAAACATCAGTTGGATCTTGACGGACTCATAGTGAACCAAGACTATACCTGGCGTTATCAAAAACCGGTGTACGATAATTTTGCCTGGACTGATAGTGAGGTCAGCACAGTGACATTTACTTTTAAAAACCCTGCCCTGGCTACATTTTATCAACTCAAATGGTCATAACTAATAATATGACAATCACAAGCCAAGAAAGTTTTGAACACAAGATTGACAATCAAAAGATGATTGAGCCTAGAGACTGGATGCCCGATCAGTATCGGCGTACTCTAATTAGACAAATAAGTCAACATGCACACAGTGAAGTTGTGGGCATGTTGCCCGAAGGCGACTGGATAGCACGGGCACCCAGTTTAAAACGCAAAGAAGTGTTACTGGCCAAGGTACAGGACGAAGGTGGCCATGGTTTGTATCTTTATTCAGCCGCAGAAACTCTGGGGGTCAGCAGAGATAGTTTAATTCAAGATCTTCATGCAGGCCTGGCCAAGTACTCAAGTATATTCAACTACCCTACCCTTACCTGGGCAGATGTGGGTGTGATAGGTTGGCTAGTGGATGGTGCTGCCATCATGAATCAAATACCCTTGTGCCGTTGCAGTTATGGACCCTATGCTAGAGCTATGATTCGCATTTGCAAAGAAGAAAGTTTTCATCAACGTCAGGGCTATGACTTGTTGCTGACGATGATGACAGGCACTGACGAACAGCGTGAAATGGTACAAGATGCTGTGAACCGTTGGTGGTGGAAAACTCTAGCCATGTTTGGTCCACCTGATGCAGAGAGCACCAACAGCGAACAAGGTATAGCCTGGGGCATTAAACGTCATACCAACGATGAATTACGACAAAAATTTGTAGATGCCACTGTACCACAGGCTGATTATCTTGGTGTTAACTTGCCAGATCCAGATCTCAAATGGAATGACCAACGCAGTCACTATGATTTTGGTGAAATAGACTGGGCAGAATTTTGGCAAAATGTCAACGGCGATGGCCCATTAAATAAACAACGACTACAGGCTCGCAGTCAAGCCTGGGAAGACGGTGCTTGGGTGCGCGAAGCCGCCATGGCCTATGCACAAAAACAAAAAGAAAAACAGCATTGAAATATCTTGTAATAATTTTTTTATTTGTGGCTACCACGGCTGCGGCACGTGAGCCCAGTGTTTACGTATACAACGAAACCACAGACCGGATTGAACATCAACGCAACAGCACACATTATCGAAGCATTGCCAGTATCACCAAGTTGATGACTGCCATGGTGGCCTTGGATTATGACAAAAACTTGTTTCGTCAACTGCCACTCAGCACCATGGTCAAAAGCAACTTGCCACGTGGCCAGTACACCAGGCAGGACCTGTTCACAGCCATGCTGGTGCGGTCGGACAACGCAGCCGCAGAAACCTTGGCCGCTGACTATCCGGGTGGACGTAAAGAATTCATCTGGCGCATGAATCAACAGGCTCGAGAGTGGGGCATCAATGCGGTGTTTCGTGACCCCACTGGATTACATCCGGGCAACATGGCCACTGCTGGCGATGTGGGCCACCTGGCTGTGTATGCCGCGGGCTACTGGGTCATACGTGATGCCAGTGTGAAAAAAACAGTGGCCTTTGAACGCAAGTTCAAAAAGAAATTACGCAAGATACAACTCAACAACACCAATCGTCCGTTGTTGATGGAGTTTGACGAAATCATTGCGTCAAAAACAGGCTACACTGGTCCAGCAGGATACTGTGTTGTACTTGTGGTACAGCATGAAAAACAACGGCGAGCAATTGTGGTGCTGGGTGAGCGCAACAAAAGCCGCAGAACAGACACTGTACAGGACATCATGTACAATCATGTGCTGGATCAAAATTTACAAGATCCCAAGTACATCAATAACTAAAGTTGATGCAACTGCAACAACCTCATGGCACAATACGGCTCGGTGAAAGTTTCACCCACGCACGAGAAATTGCCCGACCATTTGGGCAAGTAGATCGGATCATAGAGTGGTGCAAAACTGAACTGGTGGGCGACTGGCGCTGGCAGGTGGTCACAACCAGTAGTGACCGTGCCCCAGGACGCTATATCTTCTACTTTGATTCAGACAGGGACGCCGCTGCCTTTGCATTGTTTTGGACCTAATACTTTTTGCTGACTTGACTGAATATTCCTGATCTGCTATACTACGGGTATTGTATTGCAAAGGATTGATATGAATGAGTGGGACCGTAACAACCTGCATTTTATTCTGGATTCAGACGAAGAGACCTTGGAGGACTTTTATAGCTGGGCCACGGAAGATGACTTGGCCTATGCTTTGAGTCTTGTGCGTGAAGCCAAAACAGAACTACTGATACAAGAAGCCGACATCCTGGACGAACTATTGACCACGGCCACAGCAGATGATGTGTCAGAGGCCAGCACCATGTTGAAGCGATTTCAACTATGAGTCATCAGTTTTTGATCATGTGGTGCAACGAGGGCCTTGAATGTTGCATAGACATCACCGAGGACCAACAACAGCGCATGTGGGAACGTCTCAAAGGTCAACCACTTCGTGAGACTGCTGTTCCCAACTACAATCATTTGTTGCTACGTGCCAGAGTCAATAGCCAACGCCACTATGAGGTCTACACTTGTGAAGCCACTGATGGCATCACTGCTGAGGATATTCGAGCGATGTTTGACGCCAGCCCGCAATCAGCGGCTGACACAATTCGACGCCTGGGACACTGTTTGCACAGTGACCGGGCCACAAATGACCGGGTGTTGATCACCTGAAAGAACGTTCCGCTTGGTTCGCGGATACTGTGACCCGCAGGATGAGAAGTGAGGTGACTCTCACGGGTGGTAGTCTTTGAACCGAAAGGCCGCTGGCAATGCGTTAACGATCCCTGTCGGGAAGCGGGTGGAAGGTGCGTGAGATTTGCGGGGCAACCCAAGAGATGATGCACTAAATTACCGCCGAGGGATGCAGAGCATTTTATAATACTTAATTATCGAACAGCGCCGGCAATATCCGACTTGCTAATGTTTCTGGCGCCCATAACATCGTTGCCGTATTCCGTCCAGTCCACCGCTTGCCAAGGTGCTAGATCTCCCCGAACAAAAAAGAAACTGTTGGGATTGGCTGTTTCAAATCCTTGTGTGATGATTTGCCCGGCACGGCGACCTTTCATTCTAAACGCAAAGTCAGCGTCAGCAGGATCACGCACAAACTCGTAAGTGCCACTAGGTTGGGGTGGTTGGATTGGTGCTCGTTTGGTTGCAGTTCGCTTCCAGATCTGTGCCACAGCAGGCACGTCATACTTGCGATCAGGACCTTCCGACGGCAAGTAAAAACTTCCGCGTGGTAGAACATATTCATCTACTAGTTCAAAGTTATCGCCCAGTCTATTTTGTATGCTGGGTCTGCGAAATGTTCTGGGAACAATCTGAGCAATGTAATCAGCAAAAGTGGCAGCCTTGTTGAAGAACTGGATGGCAAGATCTGATCCACGTCCAAACGGAGGATTTTGTATGACCATGAGTCCAGGTTGATGCTGGTGGTCAGCAGTGAAGAAATCTTGTTGCGTAATATCTGGACTCTTGGGATCAAGATCATACATCTCAATGCCCGGAAAAAATTTGGCCAAGTCTTGATTGCCTGCCGCAGGTTCAATCATTCTTGACACAGGTAAGTTATGGCTCTTGACCCAGTCGGCGAATTGCTGGGCCGCTTGCGGACGAGTAAAGAACTGATCGTGTGCTACGCCAGCCGCTTGCTTACGCTGTGCCTGGGTTTTTTCGGGAAGGAATTCGCTGAAACGCATGGGGTATTTATTGTAATACTCAAGTAGTACTTTTTGAGTGGTTGACCTGTATTGGTAAAGATGCTATACTAATGACTGTTTGATACACAAGGAGCCCAAGTGGAAGATCCTGTAAAACTGTACTGTACACAAGACGAACACACCGGTGAATGGCTGGTATGGTTTCCTCATCCCCTGGGTGGTATGAATGTGATCGGCACCTTTGCTGATGCAGAAGAAGCACATCGTTTCTGGGCAGACCAGATGGATTCAGCAGATTAATACTCTAGTACTACTTTTTGAATGGTTGACCAAAAATACCCAATTTGCTATAATATAGACATACAAAGCAAAAAGGAGTCCAAAATGAATTTTATAGCCCAATACAAATCACCTGCTAACGAAACATCACTTATTAAGAATGTTCCCATTGAACATTTGATCAATGCTCGTCAAGAGGTTCGTGATGCTTTCCCTGATCGTCGCATTGTGGCACGTTTCCGCGGTCCACGCTATGACGGCATGGCTTTGTATTGCACAAAGAAAAATGCTCGCACATTTGCCATTTATATTGATTAAAATTGCTGTTTGACTTGACTGAATATTCAGTTTGTGTTAAACTACAATCATAGTAAGAAATAGTTCTTGCTATAACTTAATACCTGCTAGAGTTTTTGGAATGGGTCCACTAACAAGGGCAGGCGTAACAAAGGAAACTTATGAACATCAATCACGTCACCAATGCCAAACGAGTTGGCCAAATTGGCATTAGCACAAACCATGACAAGAAACTAACTTTTGTCGCAGATCCAGCAATTACCCGAAATGAACTTCGGGACGACACTGGCCGTGTTTACTTTATCACCATCAACGGTGAAATCAAGAAAATTGGCGGAAGCCAATGCAAAGGCGGCATCCAATCCACCATTGGTGCATATCTTGGCGGCTTTGCTCAAGGTATGAGTCCACGTAGTTATTGCGGATGGAACTTTCTGCGCCAACATGTCGTAGCGGGTGATTTGGTAGAGTTTTGGTTTATTTCTGCGCCAACAATCACAGCCACTATCCCAACAATGAATGGTTTTATCCAGCAACAAATTGCAGTTGACTTCCATCAAATTGAAACGGCGTGTGTACAAGAGTACCTGCAAGTAGAGAAAGAATATCCTTTCCTCAACATGCAAGAAAGTGGACGCAAATGGAGAGACATGTCAGGCCCATCGGGTAGATTGCTTGAAGGTTACCCAGGTATCATTGATACTGGAGCATGACATAAGGGGCTTCGGCCCCTTATTAATTATTTCTTAGTTCACCATTGATGTATTGCACAAGAACATCGTTTATTATATCTTCTGCTTTGCCAGTAAAAAACACACCAGCATAATCACCAGTTTGAACACCCAATTGATCTTGTATGTACCTAACAGCCTCATTGAGAGCATTGTCAGCAAGTTGTCTAACTTGGTCAGGGCTCATCTGCTCAAATCCTTCAACTAAATTTATATATTTTCTAATAGAATGTTCCATCGTGTTCTCCAATAAAATATTTAGTCTAATGGCTAAATTGGCACTTGCATAATTAACAAAAATCACGTATAATAAATATACTATGAACAAAACTGAATTCTTAACTTCTATTTCAAAGCCCGACGGCACCTTCAAACGCCTAAACAAAATTTCCCCATTACGATACCCCGGAGGCAAAACCAAAGCAATTGGCCTAATTACTCAATACCTACCTGATACAATGCCCAAAAAAATATTGAGTCCGTTTATGGGCGGTGCAAGTTTAGAAATTGCTTGGGCTAATAATTTTGACGAAGTTGAGGAAGTTATTGCATGTGATATCTTCCACCCACTTACTAATTTTTGGCAACATATTTTAAATTGCCCGGACAAGTTAGCAGATGAGTTAACAAAGTTCCAAATTGGAGATACAAATTATCGTGCGTACAAGCAGATTCTTAAAGATTGGTACGAAGATCCAATCAAGCATAAACTAACTGATCTAGAAGCTGCCGCACATTTTTATTATAACATGCAGTTGAGTTATGGACCTATGTTCCTTGGTTGGACCAGTCCTGGCAAACCGACTACCCAACTGGAATATGATACGATCATAAAGCGAGTTAGAGAATTTAAATGTCCTAAACTACGAGTAGAGAATATTCCTTTTAAAGAAAGTTTGGCCAAGTATCCAGAACATTACGTGTACGCAGATCCGCCCTATTTACTAGGATACGATTCAACGGTATTCAAAGCAATTTACCCAAACCAAGGCGGTGAACATCACAAAGGATTTGAGCATGAACTTTTCCGAGATATGATGTTAACTCGAAAAAGTGAATGGATTATTAGTTATAACGATTGCGGTACTATCCGAGAATGGTTTAAGAATTATGAGCAGTTATATCCAAAATGGCAGTATAGTTTCCAACAAGGCGAAACTCGTAAAAAAAATATCGATGGCGAATCAGTTAAAGGAGCCAAGGATAGTCGTAAAACTGGCGATGAAATTTTAATTTTAAATTCTAGTTATACGCCTTGGCAACCTGTTATTCAAGATATTTCAACAAAATTAAAAACCAAAAAACGCAAAGTTATTAGCATGGCCAATCCAGATTTGATTAAGTTTGATTAATTTTTAATTTAAAAGTCCTGGTATGACAGACTTGACACAGGCCACAGCCACCATTGTTTTATTCGAAAGGATCCTTATGCAAAATCGAAATATTGAACAACGCATGACCGAGCTCATGGCTCCGGTTGAACAGCAGATCATGATGTGTGATGACCGGGAAGATTTGCTCATGATGGCCTGTGCTATGTTGCAACGTGTGAACGAAATATTCACGCAAGAGCTTGGTGAACACGGGCGAGCCCAAATGTTTCGGGAACAAATAAAGTAATACTCAAGTATTACCTTTAGAAACCCTGCTAAGTGCAGGGTTTCTCTTGACCAATAATGCCCAAAATGCTATAATATGGACATATTGTAACAACAAGGAGCCACTAATGAAAGCACTCAACGCATTGATCAAACAAGAAAACGCATGGGCCAGCATATTCAACAACCACACAGCCTACGAAGTTGCCACAGTGGCAGGTCGACGTCGTGTGGCAGAAATGATTGACGCCAAACTCAGTCCTGAGAATTTGAGTTGCGACGGCGAACTGCCCATGTCGCAGGTTCGTGCCCGTTATCGCGCACTGAACAGCGCCGCACAAGATCTAGTCCGACTGGATCCCAGCATGGCGCAGTTCATGTACGAATTTGGTTGACCAGAAATAGCCGAAATGCTATAATATGAACATATTGTAACAAAAGGAGTTGATGATGGGAACACGCAGTCGAATTGGTGTGATGCACGGCGACAAAGTCAAAAGCATTTACTGTCATTGGGATGGATATCTGGGCTATAATGGTCAGGTCCTGCAAGAATTCTATGACAGTGCCAAAGCCAATAATTTGGTAGCACTTGGCGATATGTCAAGTCTGCGAGCCGACATTGGTGAGAAGCATGCGTTCAGCAAACATGACCCTGTCACAAACATTGAGCACCGTGAGCACAACGAAGAATGGTGTACCTTTTACGGTCGCGATCGTGGTGAGAAAGACACTGAGTTCAAAGTGGCTCAAACCTTTGACGAGTTCTTGGAACAATGCTACAACTCCGGCGCCGAGTACTACTATATCATGCGTGATGGTACATGGTATGTGGGCGACACTTATGACTCTACCCCGTTAAGCACAAAGTTAACAGTTTTGGCTGAAGCTTTAGCGGCTGAAACGGTTGACCAATAATTGCTCAAATGCTATAATACGGATATACAAAGCAAAAAGGAATTGGAAATGAAAATACGCAAAGAATATTTTTGGCTTGCACTGTTGGTGGCTGTGATTGCGGTTGGTCCGCTGTTGAGCATCTGGGCCTTGAACACACTGTTTCCTGTGTTGGCTATTCCTTACACCCTAGAGACCTGGGCCGCAATGGCCTTGGTTGGTGGTGTGTTCCAAGGCCTGCGCATTGGTAAGAAAGACTAATATGTTTGTAGATGTCTCTAACATGACAGCCCGGGAAATACAACGCCTGGGTCACGAGGACGATGCAGGTCCTGTGCAACGCAAATGGCAACCACGCACTACTGCCGGTGGTGGGCATCGTGGCTACAGTATCAGTGATGTGTGGGGTGCGGCATGCCATGCACAACGCATCAATGGTGCCTACGTCAAAGAAGATCATTGGGAATGGCCCTCAGAGTTAGCAACTGCTATGCAACTCAGCCGCAAGAGCAATCGCAACATCATGATGGAAGCCTTGGAAAATCCTTTCATGATCACAGACGAAGATCGTTCAGCAGGTGAGCAGTGCCTGAAGTTCATTTCGAATGATATGACATTCCGCGCACTGCAAAACAAACTTACAGACTTTGACCGCAGTGTGATGAAGATCACTGCTGTGACAGATCGATTCTTTCCGCAGAGTCACAGACTGGAATTGGCTACTGTGGCTTGTTTGCCCAACAGTCACCAACGTGCGTTGAAACGCATTGCTGAACAGGACAGGATCAGTCAAACTGCTGGTTATATAGGCGCCATTGGTGACAAGATTACAGTCACATTAGACATTGTTCGTTGTGTTTTCAGCCAAAAGTGGAACACCTACTACGCAACTGGCATCACAGCCAACAATGAAACAGTGTTCTTTGCCATTCGTGAACCACTCAACACCGGCACAACACTCTCATTCCGTGGCACTGTAAAAGCACACAGGGACAGACAGACTCAACTGAACCGAGTGGCGGTTGTATGAGATCCGTTTTGATTGTGTTTGCATTGACCGGATGCAGTGTGTTTAACGATGCCCGTGATGAATTTCGCAAGGACATCACAGGTGTTCAATCAGAATTTGCTAGACTTTACAACAAGGA